>Ga0182014_10003098_pt1 | contig 20327 bp, 23 predicted proteins | sample 612S2DmetaG_FD_120489 | JGI IMG/M metagenome (GOLD analysis project Ga0182014, IMG submission 120489) | Permafrost microbial communities from Stordalen Mire, Sweden - 612S2D metaG | ecosystem: Environmental > Terrestrial > Soil > Wetlands > Permafrost | place: Sweden: Stordalen | collected... | reverse complement strand
TCGAGCTCTGGACGGCTTAGCTCGGAAAGGGCGGATGGCGGCGGCACATGATGCAAAGAATCCACGGCGTCGAATCGACGCAAGGAAAAAATGAGCGGCTGCCCCGGGTTTTGCCCCTATTACTTATGCAAAGGCTAACCCTTTGACTTGCTTGGGGCAACCGGAGTTTGCAGAAGTCTTGATTTATGAACGACCATCCGATTTTTATCGAATGGCCTCCAGCTTTCCTATCAAAACCCTCTTTCAAAGAGCGCCGCAAAGGCAATCGGATTTCGAACACGTCACTGCCGTGCGGTTTATGACAAATCGTGAGGTGACCCCAATATTAAAAAAGATTCTTCAGTTTTTATAAAAATAGAATGAAAGGCATGGCTGCCGCCCTCTTTCGCAAGGGTCCGTCGCAAGCTCCCGGCCAGGTGGTTATTTTCCCCTGCCCTCCGGGCATTCCTCGCGGCCCAAAATAACCGCCAGGCCGCCCTTGTCGAAATTCACCCGCTACGCTCGCCGCTGGGCGTTCCTTCGGAAAACGTATGTTTTCCAGAAGGGATTTTAGAAGTGGCAAACGAGATCGCAGCAACCATCCTCGCCCAGCTTGGCGGCAACCGCTTCATTGCCATGACCGGCGCGGGCAGCTTTGCCCATGGGCCGAACGTACCGACTTTCCGTATTCTCAGCCGCGGCAAAGAAAATCCGCGCCGTGCGGATCACGCTGGACCCCTCAGATACTTACACAGTCGAGTTTTTGGGGATGCAGAAATTCGAGGTTCTGACCATCGCCAAGCACGAGGGGGTCTATGCCGGCCAGCTCCGCGAAATCTTCACCGCTGAAACCGGCCTGCAAACGAGCCTCTAAGGATTTAAGCTATGACCATAAATTTGTGACCATGTACCCCGTCACCGCCGCCCACACCGCCGAGCTGCGCTAGCAGATGGCCGCCAGGGTGGAAAAACCCCGCGCCCGTCGCTTCCCTGATGGGCTGGGGAGGATCAATATAAAGTCCCTGGCCGATCGCGAGGCGGTAATCCGCATCCTGATCGACCGCCAGGCTTGCAAATCATGGGGTGAGCCGATCACACTGAGGCCGACCTGTCCACCTGGCACAGCAATGGCGGGCTGGAATATTTCTTCAAGTGGAGCCAAGCCCAGTAGTGCGCCAATATGGGCGCATTTCCCCTTGACACTGAAATTATAATGCGCCTATATTGGCGCACAGAAAGAGGAGAACTGTATGGCACTGACTTATAAGCAAATAAGGATTTTTGAACGTGGCCGAGACAAACACACGGAAGATTACCGACCGACTTAAGGCTGATGGCTGGGAAACCAAGGGGGGCTCGAAACACGATAAGTACGAGCATCCGGGCCACCCAGAGAAGATCATAGTGGTGCCGAGGCACAAAGAACTATCCCCAGGCGTTGCGCGCTCGATCGCAAAGGATGCCGGGTGGAATTGAAAAGGTAGAAAATGGCGCAGTATTTTGGAATTATGGACGGCAGCGGCAGCACCTGGGGGGTCCGGGTTCCTGATCTTCCGGGTTGCTACGGTGGCGGCGGTAGTCCCAGCGAAGCGCTTGCCGATGCTATTTCCGCAGCACGGGAATGGGCTGAAGATAGGGCGGGTAAGGGTTTTTCCCTTCCCGCTCCTACCCCTCTCGACCAATTGGTCCGCGAGGAGGTTCAGGCAAACGAGGTGATCGTAAATATTCCCCTGTTGCTGGACAGCGGCCGGCCGGTGAAAGCCAATCTTTCATTGGACGCGGCTTTACTGGCGGAGATTGATATCGCGGCGAAGCAGCGCGGCTTAACGCGCTCTAGCTTTATTGCCAGCGCAGCCCGCGAGAAAATTCTGGCCGAGGCGAGTTCATAGAAAGGGCGGCGGAGCTGCCTTTAATTTCGCACAGATAAAAATATAAGGTCGATAGAATTATTATATTCTATCGACCTTTTGATCTTTATGCCCGCACCAAGCTGGTGGCTGGATCTGACTCAGAAACTTGCAGTGGGAATTGGTGCTTCGGCCTCTTTGTACTCGATCGAAGCAGCCGTACCTACTCGCGGTCACTGCGCATGGGGTCTGACGAATAGCAAATCCCCATACCCCCATACCACGGTGCCGATGCCCACCAGCACCAGTGAGAGCACTGCAACGGCTGCCTGATAACGCTTATACTTATGATATGCCTCCCACGACTCCGCGAACGTCCCGCCTGCAATCATCGTGGCAATACTGCCAGCCTTGAACTGTGCGAACACTGCAAAGACAGTCATCACCGCGCCGCTGCGCTCGAACCATTGGCCGGGTGTGTCCGCCTGGACCGCCTGCAGCCTGAAGCTACCCGGCAATGACACCAGAGGCGGAATGACGGCGCACAGGCAAAGCACGAAGGCCCAGCAAATCTCGCACCGGATACGCTTCTCGTAGGCTGGGTCAATCATCGCTGTCGAAGTCCGGTCAAATCGGCCAGTCCTCCGGCAGTCGCCGCTTCTTCGACACATAGGCCGGACGGTTCGTGAGGTTCATGATGAGCGCGACAGCAGCGGTCGTATATCGCCCGCGCGCATCGACCACTACGTCGCTATAATCCTGCGCGGCTAGAGTGAGCGTGTGCGCCAGATCGCGGATGTCCTGCGCATCGAACGACGCATGAACGTCATGGGCGAAACGATTGCGAATGCGGCGTAGCTTCTCGCACTCCTTGAACTCCTGGTCTGAAATCAGCCCCAGCGCGTAGGCTGCCGCCGAGCGCGTGCTGAGTGTTCCCAGGGGAGCGTTAAAACCCTCGACAAGGCGCTTCGTGCCATCGCGCTCTATGAGGAAGGCAAGCAGGATGCGCAGCAACAGTTCATCAAGATAGCTACATACAATCAACACTCAGCCTCGGTCGCTCTCCTTATTTAACTCCGGCAGGAATCCAAAAAATTCCTTCAGGTGCGGGTGGGATACATCGAGCGGCTGCCAAACGGATGGGTCTTCGTCGGGTGTAGCCATCGCAGTTGCCTTTCCTAAGTGTCACTCCGCTTTCACAGTGATAACACATCGTTGATTCTTGCCTTCATTTTCCGCCATCTGTCGGCAGGCGACGATGGCCTCTTGGTTAGCCCGTACCAGGCCGGATGCCGCCGCCAAATCCAGCCACCCTTGCGGGCTATCGGCCTGCATCAGCGCACTGCCCGCGTCCCAACGATCCGCCCGCATCACGGCCGCAGCCGCCCGCGCGTTCAAGCCAAACGGCAACTCACTTAATAAAACTGGCGACGCCAACAGCGTAAAGGCAAAAACAGCCAGGGGAATCCCGATCAACCAAAAGGTCTGATTTCGCTTCGCTCTGACGGTGCCGATCATGCCGGCGAGCTGGTGGCGCTCGCGCTCGGCATCCTGCCTGGCGCGGTCATATTTCTGCGCCACCTCGCTCATCAGCTCCCGCCCGGAATCAACATCGCTTCCGGTGCCCAGCAATCGCGCCCCCAGATGGTTACGATTCCGTCAAACCAAAACCAGCTCTAAGAGGTGATATAGGCACGCAGTGATGCAACCTCGAACTCAGCCTCTTCCAGCCGTGCCTTCACCAGATCGCCGATACTCACCATTCCAACGGGGGCGCTATTCTCGAAAACGGGCAGATGGCGGCAACGCTTGTTGGTCATGAGCAGCATTGCCTCCAGGATCGTGCTCTCGGGCGTACAGGCGGCAATGACCGTCGTCATCATATCCGCCGCTGTCCGAGTTTTGATATCGTCGCTGAATTCGCCGACGAAGCGCATGATGTCGCGCTCCGAGAGCATGCCGAGCACACCCCCATGATCATCGACCACCGGCGCCGCGCCAATCCGCTGGGCGGTAAGGAATTCCGCGACTTGCGGAATCGTCTGATCGCCGCTGAGCACAATTAAACCCCACCCCTTCTGGTCAAGAATCTGGCGGATAGTTGTCATGATCGTTCTCCCGCGTTTTGCGCCGGACCTCCTCGAATAATCAGCTTGTGTCCCGCTCCGGCACAGACAATACCAATATCCTTTCCGGGTCACCGATCCTACAGATAGTGCACAGCATCAACTCATTCGACGCCACGCCCCGGCTACCACCCGAACAGCGCTGATATTATGCGCTTTTTTTACCTCCCGATCCAGCGGATCGACGTTTGAACACGCAGTCGTGCCATGCAGAATGCACTGCGGTAGAAGTCAGGGTTTACCAGGCGTCGCTGGCGGTGCGCGATGCCTTGGTGCTCGCCCGCAGGGGATGCGCACCGAACCAAAAAGCAGACCTCACCACGACGTAGCGCCGACGGTCATACGGATCAGCGCGATTGCGGGCGCAGGATAGGCGCCGAGTGCCAGCAGCAGCACCAGAAGCACCGCGATCACCGCATTGCCGAACCACGGCACCGCAGCTGGCGGGGCGGCGATACGCTCGGCCGGCACCGGCATTGCCATCGCGACCAGCACACGAAGGTAATAATAAAGGCCAATCACGCTACCGACCACGAGGGCCGCCACCGGCCAGAATAATCCGGCACCGACGCCCGAGGCAATGAGGTAGAATTTGCCGATGAAGCCCATTGTCGGCGGCAACCCGGCGAGCGAGAGCAGCATCAGGGCGAAGCTACCCGCCAGGAACGGACGGGTGCGGAAGAGGCCGCGATAATCGTCGATCCGGTCGGCGTCGCGTCCGGACCCCGGCGCGCTGAGCAGGGCGACGATGCCGAACGCGCCCAGGCTGGTAACGGCATACGCGGCGAGATAGTAGGCGGCCGCCTCTAGCCCCAAGGATCCCGCGGCAAGAAAGGCGACCAGCAGATAGCCGAGATGGGCGATCGAGGAATAGGCGAGCAGGCGCTTCACATTGTCCTGCAGCAGCGCCAGCAGATTGCCGCCGAGCATGGAGAGGATCGCGATCGCGGCAAGGCCCGCGCGCAACGAGGCGTCGGCGTGGCCTTCGGCGAGGATGAAATAGCGCAGGATCACAGCGAACACGGCGATCTTCGAGACCACCGCGACGAAGGCCGTGACCGGCGCCGGCGCGGCCTCATAAATGTCAGGTGTCCACATATGGAACGGCACGAGCGAGAGCTTGAAGCCGACGCCGGTGAGGATCATGGCGACGCCGACCTCGCGGTAGAGATCATGGGGGTCTCCCGCATGGGTCAGCGTGCCGATTTGGGTGAACGACATGGTGCCGAGATCGGCATAGATCAACGCCATGCCGAACAGCAGGAAGGCGGAGGAGGCGCCGCCGAGCACGAGATATTTGATACCGGCCTCGATTGCATCCCCGCGCGGGCTCGCATAGGCGATCAGGCCGAGCAGCGAGATGCTGAGAGTCTCGAGACCGAGGAAGAAGGAGGCGAAGTGGACGCTCGCCGGAAGCACGGCGGCGCCGAGCGTCGCGGTGAGCAGCAGCAGATAATATTCCTCGCGCGGCCCCTGCGTCGATCCATCGAGATACGCGTAAGAGAGGATGGCGACAATCAGTGCCGAGCCAAGCACCAGCCCGGAATAGAAGAGTACGGTACCATCGACCACGAAAAGCGGCGTCACCGCGATGGGCGAGGCCGGTGCCGTGAGCGGTAGCGTGATGCAGCAGAGCAGCAGGCCGGCGATGGTCGACAGCGCGATAAGATGATGGCTACGGCGGACCGCGATCAGCAGCATCACCGCAATCGTCACGGCGCCGAGCAGGGTGAACGGCGCGAATGCCGTGAAAGCCGCCGCCGTCATCGTGCGGCCTCCGCAAGCTGCGTGGACGCGCTCACGGACGGCGCGCCGCTATCCTGCAGCACCGCCAGACCCGGCGCCACCTGGTCGAAAACCGGTTGCGGATAGAGGCCGAGCCCGATGATCGCGAGCACCAGCACTCCCATCACCGCGAGATGCCGTGCGGTGAGATCGATCGGCTGTGCCGTGCCTGGTTGCGGCGAAGCCCTGCCGTGGAAGGCCCGCTGCACCAGCAGCAGCGCGTAGGCAGCCCCCGCGACCAGGCCGATGGCCGCGATCACGGTGAAGGGCACGCTGACGCGGAAACTGCCGAGAAGGATCAGGAACTCACCGATGAAGTTGCCGAGTCCGGGCAGTCCGAGCGAGGCGATCGCGAAGACCATGCCGAAGCCCGACAGCCGGGGCATCGTGCCCCACAGCCCGCCCATGAGCCGCATGTCGCGGGTGTGGATACGCTCCTGCAGGGCGCCGACCAGAATGAAGAGCGCGCCGGTGCTGATGCCGTGCGCCAGCATTTGCACGACCACGCCCTGAAGGGCGAGCGTATTCCAGGCAAACACGCCGAGCAGCACGAAACCCATATGGCTGACGCTGCTATAGGCGACCAGCCGCTTCATGTCGTTCTGGCCAAAAGCGAGCAGCGCGCCGTATAGAATCCCGATCACCCCGAGCGCCATCGCGACCGGCGCGAAGGCATGGGCGGCATCAGGGAACAGCGGCACCACGAAGCGCAGCAGGCCGTAGGCGCCGGTCTTCAGCAGGACGCCGGCGAGCAGCACGGAGCCTGCGGTCGGCGCCTCGGTATGGGCGTCGGGCAGCCAGGTGTGGAATGGCACAACCGGCAACTTGACCGCGAAGGCGACGAAAAAGCCGAGCATGAGCCAGAACGCGGTGGTGGGGCTCATCTTGGTGCCGAGCAGCGCCAGATAGTCGAAGGTGAAGTGGCCGGTCGCCCGCTGGTGAATGAAGACGAGTACCAGGATCGCGACCAGCATGAGGAGGCTGCTGCCCTGGGTGAAGATGACGAACTTGATCGCGGCGTAGAAGCGATGCTCGTGGCCCCACAGCGCGATCAGGAAATACATCGGCACCAGCATCAGTTCCCAGAAGAAGAAGAACAGGAACAGATCGAGGGCGAGGAACACGCCGATCACGCCGGTGGTGACCCAGAGCAGGTTGGCGTGGAACAGGCCAACCCGATCGGTGATCTCGGTCCAGGAGATCACCACAGAGATAAGACTGAGCACGATCGTGAGCAGGATGAGGACGAGGCTCAGCCCATCGAGATTGAGCTCGAATGAGATGCCGAGCTGCGGGATCCAGGGCAGATCAAGACTCGCGATCCAGGCGGTCCGGCCGGAAGACACGGCTGGGCCGATTAGGGTCAGCGCGATGAGGAGGTCGATCGCGAGTACGAAAAGTGCGATCCAGCGCGGCCAATCCGGATGCCGCGCACCCGCGATCCAGGCGAGAACGCCGCCGAGTGCGGGGATCAGGATGAGCCAGAGCAGACTCATCGCAGCAACGCGATCGCGATCAGGGAAATCGAGCCGATGGCGAGGCCGGCCGTGTAGAAGCGGACGCGCCCGCTCTGGGTCCGCCGCACCTGCTGATGCACCGCCCGCGTCACCCAGACGATGCCGTCATAGACGCTGTCGATGACATCATCACCACCCACCCGTGCCGCCCACAACACTGGGCGGACCAGCAAGCGATCGTAGAGCCAGTCGAAGCCGGCGGCGGCGTGCCAGAAGCGCCAGAGCGCCGTCTCGGCCGGTGGCCGCGTGGGGCGCCAGTAGAACACGGCAGCAAGTGCGATGCCGGAAATTCCGGCGAGGCTCGCGAGCAGCAGCGGTGTTATGTCGGTGACCTCCTTGGTTGCCGGCAGCACCGGGGCGAGCAGGTTCGAGAGCAGCGTGACGTGCCCGAAGGCGGGCGGCAGCTCGATCAGCCCGCCCAGCACCGAGAGCACGGACAGCACGGTGAGCGGCACGATGACGCGCCAGCCGTAGCTCCCGCTGACCTCCGTGTGCGCTTCGCCGAAAAAGGCGATGAACACGGCGCGAAAAATGTAGAGCCCGGTGAGGAAGGCGCCGAACACCCCGGCTATCCACAGCACGCGCCCGCTGCTGCCGTCCGCCCAGGCGCCGGAGAGGATGGCCTCCTTGCTGTAAAAGCCTGCCGTGATCAGCGGCAGTGCTGCGAGCGCGGCGCTGCCGATGAGGAAGCTCCAGAAGGCGACAGGCAGGCGCCGCGCGAGCCCGCCCATTTTGAAAATATTCTGCTCGTGATGCAGCCGCATCGTAACGGCGCCGGCGGAAAGGAAGAGCAGCGCCTTGAAGCAGGCGTGGGTCACCAAATGAAACAGCGCCGCACTCCAGGCGCCGACGCCAAGGGCGAGGAACATGTAGCCGATCTGGCTCATGGTCGAATAGGCCAGGATGCGCTTGATGTCGTTCTGCGCGAGCGCGCTGAATCCCGCGAGCAGCAGCGTCGCCCCGCCGATCACACCGACCGTGAGTTGGGCTGCTGGTGCGAGCAGGAACAGCGCATGGGTGCGGGCGATGAGATAGACGCCGGCGGTCACCATCGTCGCCGCGTGGATCAGCGCGCTCACCGGCGTCGGGCCGGCCATCGCATCGGGCAGCCAGGTCTGCAACGGCAACTGTGCCGATTTGCCGACAGCACCACCCAGCAGGAGGAAGGCGGCCAGCGTGGCGACAGGGGAGCCGATTTGCCAGGTCTGCGTGGCGTTGTTCATCGCGCCCGCAATGTTGAGCGTGCCGAGCCGGCTTGCGATCAGCAGCAGGCCGATCAGGAAGGCGGTATCGCCGATGCGCGTCACAATGAAGGCCTTGCGCGCGGCGAGGCCATTGGCGGGGTCGCGCCACCAAAAGCCGATCAGCAGGTAGGAGCAGAGCCCAACCCCTTCCCAGCCGATGTAGAGGGCGAGGAAATCATCCGCCAGCACCAGCAGGAGCATGGCGGCGACGAACAGGTTGAGATAGGCGAAGAACCTTCCATAGCCTTCCTCGCCCTCCATGAACTCGGTCGAGAACAGATGGATGAGGAAGCCGATGCCGGTGATCACCAGCATCATGACCAGGGAGAGCGGATCGAGGCGCAGGCCGATCGCCGCCGAGAAACCGCCAACATCGAGCCAGTGCCACAGTGTTTGCTGAAAGACCCCGCCCGCGGGCGGGTTGCTCAAGAAACCAGCGGCGATCGTGAAGGCAATGATGGCCGCGAGCCCGACCGAAAGCGCGCCGATTGCGGCCTCGGCGCGGGCGGACAGCCGCCCGGCGCCCAGCATGAGACACACCGAACCGAGCAGGGGAGCTAAGGGGATGAGCCAGAGGAGTTCGCGCATTGCCTATCCCCTCAGATGGTTGCCGGCATCGGCATCAAGCGTGGGGACCCGCAAGTGCATCAACAGGATCAGCGCCAGGCCGACCGAAACCTCGGCGGCGGCGAAAGTGAGCACGAGGATGAACATGATCTGGCCGTCCGGCGCCGCCCAGCGCGCGCCGGCAACGACGAAGGCGACGCCGGTCGCATTCAGCATCACCTCGAGCGACATCAGCATAAACAGCAGGTTGCGCCGGACCAGAACGCCGGCGAGCCCCAGTGCGAACAAGATCGCGGCGAGCAGCAGACCTTGATCGAGCGGAACCGTCGCCATACCCTTAAGCTCCCCTCGTGACGGCGCGGCCAAGATGGAACGCCGCGACCAGGGCGGCCAGCAGAAGAAACGAGGCGATTTCAACCGCGAGCATATAGGGGCCAACCAACGCGATGCCGACCGCCTGGACGCCGACCACCGGGCCCGCGGGCCGCGCGAGGCCGCCTGTCGCGGCGAGCGAGCCAAGTTCGATCGCGAGCAGCAGGGCAAGAATCGAGGGGCCGATCCATGTCGATGGTTTCAGCCAGGCGCGCTCAAGGGCCGCCGCCTCGTCGCCGATGTTCAGCATCATCACCACGAACACGAACAGCACCATGATGGCGCCAGCATAGATGATGACCTCCAGCGCGGCGGCGAAGGGTGCGCCGAGGACAAAGAACACCATGGCGATCGCAAGCAGGGAAACGGTGAGATAGAGCAGCGCATGCACCGCCGACGTGCGCGTGATCATCATCACAGTCGCGAGCACCGCAATGACGCCTGAGATATCGAACGTGGCGTTCATGGCAGCAGGCCGCGGATGTCGATCGGTTTGCGTTCGCGCTCCGCCTCGCCCTTATCCTTGCCCGGAATCGCAAGGCCAGAGACGCGATAGAAATTGTAGTCCGGATACTTGCCGGTGCCGCTGATCATCAGATCTTCCTTCTCGTAGACGAGGTTCTGCCGATTATATTCGCTCATCTCGAAGTCGGGGGTGAGTTGGATCGCGTAGGTCGGGCAGGCCTCCTCACAGAAGCCGCAGAAGATGCAGCGGGAGAAGTTGATGCGGAAGAACTCGGGGTACCAGCGCCCCTCGTTCTCGGTCTTCTGCAGGCTGATGCAGTCGACCGGGCAGGCGACCGCACAGAGATTACAGGATACGCAGCGCTCCTCGCCGTCGGGGTCGAGGGTGAGCACGATCCGGCCGCGCGTGCGCGGCGCGAGATAGGGCATTTGCTCAGGGTACTGGACCGTAACATTGCGCTGGAACAGGTGGAGGAAGGTATACCAGAGCGTACGCAACGAACTCAGCATCGCATCCTCCCCTATGTTGGCGCCGGCAGGCTGAGCATCAGCGCGCCGGTAACCAGGATGTTGAGGAGCGTCAGCGGCAGCAATAGCTTCCAGCCGAAGGCCATGAACTGATCGTAGCGCGGCCGCGGCAGGGCGGCGCGCAGCAGGATGAAGAAACAGATGAAGAAGCCGGTCTTGATGCCGAACCACATGAACGGCGGCAGGAACGGCCCGTACCAGCCGCCCAGGAACAACACCGTCGTCATCGCCGAGACCAGCATGATGCCGATATATTCGCCGACGAAGAACATGCCGAACTTCATGCCTGAATATTCGGTATGGAATCCGGCGCCCAGCTCGCTCTCGCCTTCGGGGAGATCGAACGGGAGCCGATGCGTTTCCGCAATGCCGCCCAAAAAGAACACGATGAAGCCGAGGAACTGCGGCACCACGTACCACATATGCCGCTGGCTCTGGACGACATCGGTGAGGTTGAACGAACCGGTGAGCATCACCACGCCGACCAATGAGAGGCCCATGAACACCTCGTAGCTCACCATCTGCGCCGCGGCGCGCATGCCGCCCAGAAGCGAGAACTTGTTGTTCGATGACCAGCCCGCGAGCACGACCGAATAGACACCGAGCCCACTCATGGCGAGGAAGAAGAGCAAGCCGATGTTGAGATTGCCGATGATGCCGATCACCGGCGTGGCCGGGATGACAGCCATTGCGAGCATGACCGTGACCATCGCGATTGCCGGTGCCAGGACGAAAACACCGGCATCGGCGAAGGGGGGTATCCAATCCTGCTTGAACAGGAGTTTGATGCCATCGGCGGCAACTTGCAGCACACCGAATGGGCCCACGCGGTTCGGCCCGGGACGGTCCTGGAAGAAGCCGAGCAGCCGCCGTTCGACCCAGGTGAGCAAGGCCGCCGTCACCATCAGGAAGGCGAGGCCGAGAACGACATTGAGCAGGCCCGCGGTGATTTCGCTGGGATGGCTCATGAAGCCTCCGGCCCGGCTGTGGCGATGCTGATCCATGCCGGCAGCGCGTGGGCCTTTGCCGCGAGACCAGCGATTCCCGCCACGCCGCGAGGCAGCTCGGGGTGAATCTCGAGCGCCAAATGCTGGCGCTCACCGTCCAGTTCGCACGCGAGCATTTGGCCCGATGTGGCGCCGATCAGCGCGGCATCTTCCTCATTGAGTGCGAGCGCGGGCGGCGCCATACGTTCGCGGATTGGTGCCGCGCGGGCACTTTGCTCGTCGTCGCCGAACACGCGGGGCAACATGACCGCGAGCCACATCCCCGGGCGCGGCGCGAAGGGCCCGGGAATGCCGGTGTAATAAGGCAGCGCCGCATCGGTATAATCAGGCAGCTCCGCTGCCGGGCGCGCTTCGAGCAGCCGCACGCCGGGATCGCCGCCCTCGAGCGCGCCGCCGATCTCGGCCTGGAACTTGTTAACCGACTGTACCGAGTTCCAGCCTGGCGCCCAGGTGAACGGCAGCAATGCCGGTGGCATCTTGCCGTAATAGCCTTCCATGGTGGCACTGAATGGCGAATCCGCAGCTACCGGCGGCTTCGGCTCGCGCACGTTGTTGGCGGCGTTCATCGCCGTGCGGCCAGAGAAGCGGTGCGGCTCGCTGCTGATCCGTTTGCCGGCGACGCGGAATGTCTCCGGCGGCGCGGCGCGCGGCGCGGTTGCGAACCGCGGCAACGCGCTGGCCAGAGCGGTAACGATATCGTCCTCCGTGTTCCAGCCTTCGCAGGCATCATTCCCGGCGGCGCGGCCGGCCTCGCCGAGCCAGCGCCAGGCCTCCCTGACATCGTTCTCCGCGAAGATCGGCTGGTAGAAGCGCTGCGCCCGCCCCTCGCTGCTCACCAGCGTGCCGCCGGACTCCGCAAAACTTGCCGCCGGCAGCACCAGTTCGGCGCGATGCGAGGTCGGGCCCTCGCTATGATCGAGCACCACCAGGCGCGTGGAGGCGAGCGCTTTGTCGATCGCCGCGTTCCCCGCGCGCCGGTAGAGTTCGTTCTCCAGCACGATCACCAGCGTGGCCGGTTCGGCAAGCGCCGCCTCGAAGCCCGCCGCGCCCTCCGCCATCAGCGCCAAGCCGAGGCTGTTGCACTCGGGCACGTTCAGCATCAGCGCGCTGGACTTGCCGCGCGCCCGGAGCGCCACGGCAATATTCGCCGCGGCTTGGATCACGCCTATCTCGCCCGCCTCGACGCCGGAGACGATCAGCGGGCGTTTGGCCGCAAGCAGCGCTTGCGCGATCGCGCGCGCGTGGGCCGCGAGATCGGCGGACAAATCGGCCACCGCGGGCGCTGCGGGATCGATACAGGCAGCCACCGCGAAACCCAACCGCGCGATATCGGCGGGGGCCGCGCGCAAGGCGGTGTGCGCGATGTCGTCGAGCCTTGTGGCTGCCGGTGTCGCGACAAAGAGCGGGCTATGCACCTCACCAGCGAAAATGCGCACCCCGGCATCTTGCCAATGCGGAATGTTCATTTTGGCGGCGGCTGCGAACCCGGCGCCGCGCACCGCCTGGCGTAGGGCGAGAGCTGCGCGCGGCGCGGCGTTGGGCACGTCCGAGCCAAGTACCAAGGCCGTATCAGCTTGTTCCACTTCGTGGAGGGAGGGCACATGCACCGCACCGGAGGCCAGAATGCCAGCGACCAGATGCAGCAAGCGTCCCTCGCGCGCGCTGACGCCGGGATAGAAATTCTCCGCCCCGACCAAGGTGCGCAGCGCGAAATTGGCTTCCAGCGACGCACGCGGCGAGCCGATGCCGACGACCCGGCCGGCCGTGCGCAGCAGGGTGGCGAAACGCGTGATCGCATCCTCGCGGCTCACCGCGGCTTGTTTGCCATCCGCCCCGCGCGCGAGCGGCGTGCGAATCCGGCCGGGCGCATTGACGAAGCCATAGCCGAAGCGGCCGCGATCGCACAGAAAATAGCCGTTCACCGATCCGTTGTAGCGATTGACGATGCGCCGCAACTCGCCGGCGCGCTCGTTAGCGGTGGTGTTGCAGCCGAGCCCGCAATGCGTGCAGATTGAGGGCGCGCCGCGCATATCCCATTTGCGTGCATAGCGCGCCGAGAAGGGTTTGTCGGTAAACACGCCGGTCGGACAGACTTCGACCAGATTGCCGCTGAATTCGCTCTCCAAGGTGCCGTCGGCGTGGCGGCCGAAATAGACATGATCGTGGGCAGCGAACACGTCGAGATCGCGGCCGCCGGCATAATCGCGATAGAAGCGCGTGCAGCGATAGCAGGCGATGCAGCGATTCATTTCGTGCTTGATGAACGGCCCGAGATCCTGGTTGCGATGCGTACGCTTGGTGAAGCGGTAGCGCCGGTAGGTGTGCCCGGTCATCACCGTCATGTCCTGCAGGTGGCACTCGCCGCCTTCCTCGCAGACCGGACAATCATGCGGATGGTTGATCATCAGCCACTCGATCACGCTGGCGCGGAACGCCGCTGCCTCCGGGTCGGCGAGCGAGAAGCGGGCACCTTCGGCCAGAGGCGTCATGCAAGCCATCACCAGTTTCCCGGTCTTGTCGTCCTCGTTCGCGTACTGCTTGACCGCGCATTGGCGGCAGGCACCGACCGAGCCGAGTGATGGATGCCAGCAGAAATAGGGGAGGTCGAGCCCGGCGCCGAGGCAGGCCTGGAGCAGGTTCTCGTCCGGCTTGCCGGTATATTCTTTGCCGTCAATCAGGAATACCGTCATGCCCACGTCTCCGCGGTATCGTGCCAGGGGCAGCACTTTTCTTTTATGTGTTGCTCGAACTCCGCGCGAAAATGCTTGAGCGCGCTTCCGAGCGGCGCCATCGCGCCGGGTGCGAGGTCGCAGAAGGTGCCGTCCGAGCTGAGGAAGGCGACGTGGTGGGCGAGCGTTTCGAGATCCTCGGGTTCGCCCTCGCCAGCCTCGATTGCCGCCAGAATCCGCTCCACCCAGGGCAGGCCGTCACGGCAGGGCGTGCACCAGCCACATGATTCCTGGGCGAAGAAATGCTCGAGGTTGCGCAGCATGCCGATCGGGCAGCGCCGGTCATCGAGCGCCATGATGTTGCCGGTGCCGAGCGAACTGCCCACCTTTTGGACCGAGGTGAAGTCCATCGCGACATCGAAGTCGGCGGCCATGACAAAGGCGGTGGAAGCCCCCCCTGGCAGTACCGCCCGGCACTCGTAGCCTGCCTGCATCCCGCCTGCGTGTTCTTCAAGGATTTCATTGAGCGAGGTGCCGAGCGGAAGTTCCCACAGGCCAGGCCGCTTCACCCGCCCGCTCAGGCCGTAGAGCTTGGTGCCGCCGTCCGCACCGCGGCTTAGGCTGAGAAACCAATCGGCGCCACGCTCAATGATGTGCGGAACGTTGCACAGCGTCTCGACATTATTGACCACGCTCGGTTTGCCCCACAGCCCGCTCTGTGCCGAGCGCGGTGGCCTGGAGCGCGGGATGGGGCGGCGGCCCTCGAGCGCCGTGAGCATGGCGCTTGACTCGCCGCAGATATAGCGCCCGCCACTCGCATGCACATGGATGGTGAGCGCGAAGCCCGAGCCCAGTATGTTGGTGCCAACATAGCCATGGGCTTGCGCCTCGGCAACCGCGCGGGCCAACCGGCCGAGTGCCAGCACGTATTCGGCGCGCACAAATATATAGGCAATATCTGCCTGGATCGCGAAGGCGCTGATGATGACCGACTCGATCATCTGGTGCGGCGTCTGTTCGAGCAATAGCCGGTCCTTGAAGCTGCCGGGCTCCATCTCGTCGGCGTTGACAACGAGATAGCGCTGGCGCGGCGCGTCGGCGCCTGTCGGCACCGCCTCCCATTTGCGCCCGGTCGCGAAACCCCCGCCGCCGCGGCCACGCAGTTTCGAGCGCTTGACCTCGCCGATGATGGCTTCCGGCGTCATGGTGAGCGCCTTGCGCAATGCTTGATAGCCGCCGGCGCGCTCATAGCCCGTTACATCGAGCGGTATGCCGCCGGGCTGGAGCATGGCGGTAAGTGGTTTTTCCATCGTCGTCACCGGTACCCCTCCAGGATGGCATCCAACCGCGCGGCGTCGAGGTCGCCGTGCTGGTCCTCGTCCACCATCATCGCCGGCGCGTGGTCGCAATGGCCCAGGCAGACGATCGGCAGCAGCGTGAAACGGCCGTCTTGCGTCGTCTCGCCCAGATTGACGCCCAGGCGTGCGCAAAGATGGTTGCGCGCCGCCGCTTCGCCCATCACCCAGCACGCGACGCTATCGCACAGCAGGATGACATGGCGGCCAACCGGGCGGCGGAAAATCAAGTTGTAGAAGGTGGCGACGCTATCGAGCTCGGCCGGCGTCATCTCCAACAGCGCTGCGACTTCGGCCAGGTGCTGATCGGAGACAAAACCAAAGCGCTTCTGCACCAGTTTCAGCGCGTCGGTGCCTGCCGCGCGCTTGTATTCGGCATGTTGCGCGAGCGCTGCGATCTCCTGGCGCAATGCTGCGTCCAGAGGCGCATCCTTGCGGTCTTGTTCAGCGGTCGACATCGGCCATCACGAAATCAATGCTGCCGAGGATCGCGATCAGGTCGGCGACGTAGGCGCCGCGACTGATGAGCGGGATCATCTGCAGATGCGGGAACGAAGGCGTGCGGATACGGGTGCGGTAGGAAACACTGTCGCCGTCGGCGGTGAGATAGTAGCCGTTGATGCCCTTGGTCGCCTCGATGCTGACCATCGCCTCCCCCGGCGGCAGCACGGGCCCCCAGCTCACATTGAGAAAATGGGTGATCAGGGTTTCGATGTCGTGCATCGTCCGGTCCCGCAGCGGCGGCGTCGCCAGTCTATGCGCCGAGCGGTAAGGACCGGGCGGCATGTTATCGAGGCACTGACGGATGATGCGCAGGCTCTGGCGCATCTCCTCGATATGGATGACCACGCGGTCGTAGCAGTCGCCATTGTTGCAGGTGGGGATTTCGAAGTCGAGCTGGTCGTATCCGGAATAGGGGCGCTGCTTGCGGTAGTCCCATTCCAGGCCGCAGGCGCGCAGACCAGGGCCGGTGACACCCCAGTCGAATGCCTCTTCCAGCGTATAGGCCCCGACGCCGACCGTGCGCGCCTTGAAAATACGGTTCTGCATGACGAGCTTGTGGTATTCGTCGAGGCGCTTTGGCTGGTAGTCCAGATAGGCACGGATCATTTTGTCCCAGCCCTCGGGCAGATCAGCAGCCACGCCACCGATCCGGAACCACGCCGGGTGCATGCGGGCCCCGCAGATCGCCTCGATGATCTGGAACACCCGCTCGCGGTCGGCGAACATGTAGAACACCGGCGAGAGCTGGCCGACGTCCTGCGACATGGTCCCGTAGAAGACGAGATGGTTTGCCATCCGGAACAGTTCGGCGAGCATGATCCGGATCATCTGCGCGCGCGGCGGCACGGTGATGCCGGCGAGCTTTTCGACCGCCATCACGTAGGGGAAATTGTTCATAACCCCGCCGAGATAGTCGATGCGGTCGGTATAGGGGATGTAGGTGTGCCAGGTCTGGCGCTCGCCCATCTTCTCGGCGCCGCGATGATGGAATCCGATCTCCGGCACCGCTTCGACGATCTCCTCGCCCTCGAGCTGAAGGATGATGCGGAACACGCCGTGCACGCTCGGATGGTTGGGGCCGAGGTTGAGGAACATGAAATCGCTGGTCTCGCTGCGCCGCTTCATGCCCCACTCCTCGGGGCGGAAGCGCAACGCCTCCTGCTCGGCGATCTCGCGCTCCTCGGTGAGCACGTATGGATCCATCTCGGTCGCTCGCGCGACATGGTCCTTGCGGAGCGGGTGGCCGGTCCAGGTCGGCGGCGTCAGGATGCGGCTCAGGTGCGGATGTCCGGCGAAGCGGACGCCGAACAAGTCCCACACCTCGCGTTCGTACCAGTTCGCGTTGGGCCAGATATCGGCAGCACTCGGCAGTTCGAGCGCGCCTTCCTTGAGCGGCACCTTGATGCGGACGTCGTCGTTCCGCTCGAAGGAGATGAGGTGGTAGACCACCGTGAAATCAGACGGTGGCAGCCCCTGCCGATGGATGCGCAGCCGCTCATCGACCGCGGTCAGGTCGTAGAGGACGCGAAAGGACCGCTCGGCGCCGCTCCGCAGATGTTTGAGCACGTCGTGCGCCGTGTCCCGGTTGACCCAAAAAGTCGGTATCTGATCAATTGTGTTCTGCGTGGTGATCGCGATCGGTCCGAATCGCCGGTTCAGGTCGCGCAAGATCGTCTGCTCGGCGTCGGCGAGGGGGATACTGTCCGCTTCGGTCAACATCCCGGCACCCCCTACACGTGATCCGGCGTTGGGAGATCGGTCGCGGCCCGGCGCGCCTCGCGCTTGAGGTCGCGGAAGTTCGGGCGGTCGAGTTTCTCGACGCCCTGCGGCCCGACCACCCAGCTCAGCGGCCGGCGATCGGTGCCGATCGAGCGCTGCAACAGCATCAGCCCTTCAAGCAGGGCATCCGGGCGCGGCGGGCAGCCTGGCACATAGACGTCCACAGGTAAGAAACTGTCGGCGCCCTGGACCACGGCGTAGATATCGTACATGCCGCCCGAGTTGGCGCAGGCGCCCATCGAGATCACCCAGCGAGGCTCCAGCATCTGGTCGTAGAGATATTTGATCACCGGCGCCATTTTCACGAACACCGTGCCGGAAATGACCATCAGGTCGGCCTCGCGAGGGGTCGCGCGCAGCACCTCGGAGCCGAAGCGCGCGATGTCGAACTTGCTGGTAAAGGCGGTCGCCATCTCGACATAGCAGCAGGAGAGCCCGAAGTTGAATGGCCAGACCGAGTTTTTCTGGCCCCAGGCAACCATGTCCTCGAGCTTGGTGAGAGCCAGGTTGCGGCGCACCGCGTCGGTGAAAGTGCTACCTTCGGGTGGAGGGTCGGCCTCTTTGCCGCTGGCGGGGGCACCACGCAAATATGGCGCAGTGGTGGAGACCTGGCGTCCGGATGTTGCTTTTGTGCCCGATTCTGCTTTTGTAAGTGAGAAGCGCATGGCGTCAACTTGGCCTTTGCTTGGCGAGCTGCCGTGTCCGCGGCCCCCAGTTGAGCGCGCCGGCGCGCCAGAGATAAGCGAGCGCCGCGAGCAGGGTAACGATGAAAATCAGCATCACAATGTAACCGGTCCATCCCGCGGCCCGCACCACGGTGGCCCAGGCGTAGAGAAATGCCGCTTCAAGATCGAAGATCACGAAGAACATCGCGACCAAGTAGAACTGGACCGGCAACCGGAACCGCGCGTAGCCGACCGTAACGATACCGGACTCGAACGGCTGCCGGGTCGCGGGCTTCATGTGGCGCTGGCCGAGGAAATAGGACACACCGATCATCCCCGCGACCAAACCGATCACGGCAGCGGCGTAGACCAGCAAAACCCAATAGTGGGACGTTTCCCCCATGGCCTGTGTCCGCCTCCATGGTCCGTGTCCGTCTCGACGGGTCGTTTTGGGAACCGGCGGGTGCGGCCGCGACCGCAAGACAACAAGACCTTGTTTAATTGTGGTTATCTGAGCCTACTGCGTGGGCGCCTGTCAAGCAAACCTGTTGCTGCGGCGCATCAATCGGCTTCGACCGGGGCCGGCAGACACGCTGGTTCGAAGCATTTGTTTATGGAGGGGGCTGGTTTTGACGCTTAATCACACGCCAACTCCAACACGCCTGCACTGCTTTCAACAGCATGTCCTTAAGGTTGTTAACTGTCGGTGGTTGCGTGCCCTCGATTTGAGGCGGAAGGCCCATCTGAACGAAAGCGTACGGTAAGGAAGGCGTCTGAGGCGCATTTTTCCTGCCAAAGTGCTCGTTTCGAGGAGTTTTAGTCCGCTTCCGACATGAACTGGCTGTTTATTGCGTGCAATCATTGCGTGCAATAGACATTGCACGCAATGATGTCGCTTGAGCATATGTATTGCACGCAATAAACCGGGGGTCTAACGTGGGGGATTACTTTGCGTGCAATACACGCAACAAGCATTCAGATGTTTGAAAATCCCCTGCGCATCCGGCGTCGGCCCAGTTCAATGACATTGCGTGCAATACGCTACCGTACGCTTTCGTTTGGATGGGCCTTCCGCCCCAACCTGGCCGCATCAAGCTTGAGCCGGCCCCTGATATCTTCGCGGGTTTGCCGGTCTGCCGTGGCGGTCAAGGCAATCCGCGGGACGCCGGGGAAATTATCGAATAACTCGGGAAGCCGGAGGTATTCTGGCCGAAAATCGTGGCCCCACTGGCTGACGCAATGTGCCTCGTCAATGGCGATGAGCGCAATTTCGGTTTCACGAAGCATGGCGACGAAGTCCGGCATCAGCAGCCGCTCCGGCGCCACGTAGAGCAAATCCAGCCGGCCATTTCGTAACGCGGACCGGATTTTTGCTCGTTCGGCACCGGACAGGCTCGAATTCAGAGCGGCAACGCGAACGCCAAGCTGGCTTAGAATATCGACCTGGTTGCGCATCAACGCGATGAGCGGCGATACAATGAGCGCCACGCCTGGCCGGCACAAAGCCGGGATCTGGTAGCAAAGCGATTTGCCACCACCAGTGGGCATAAGAACAATGGCGTCCCCGCCAGCAATGACATGCTTGATGATCTCTTCCTGCTCGCCGCGAAACCCTGGCAGCCCGAAAATCTCATGCAGAACGCGATGAGCCGTCTTTGCCAAAGGCGCCCGCTCATGCTCATTTACCTGGTTTGCCACTCTGACATCTACCCCGCCCTGTGGGGCGGGGGTTCCATTGGGCTTTTGCATTAACCGGTCCTCGGGCTGGTTCCGGCTGCCGCGGTCCGCTTCGAACGATTTAGAGCCGCGCCGTTCCAAAACTACACGGCACGAGGTTTGCTAAATTTTGATTTTGAGATGGCTTATGGAGCGCATTTTAGCTTCGAAACAGGCCTGAAAAGGCCTGTCGCGCATACGT
>Ga0182014_10003097_pt1 | contig 20336 bp, 19 predicted proteins | sample 612S2DmetaG_FD_120489 | JGI IMG/M metagenome (GOLD analysis project Ga0182014, IMG submission 120489) | Permafrost microbial communities from Stordalen Mire, Sweden - 612S2D metaG | ecosystem: Environmental > Terrestrial > Soil > Wetlands > Permafrost | place: Sweden: Stordalen | collected... | reverse complement strand
CGTTAAACCAGTAGATTCTAAAATAGATGTGCCAATTATTGATAAAAGAACTGCACAAGTATTATCTCTAATGGGTAGTGACGTGCAACTCATGGATTTAGAGACTTATGAAACATTTGAAGTTCCAATACCTGAAGAATTACGTAACGATTTAATTGAAGGCGCAGAAGTAAGTTATATTATAGCATTGGGTAATAAGAAGTTAATGACGATTAAATAAACAAAATTTTTTTATGATCAAAATAAATAATCAGATTAATATTTTTATCATTTAAATAAAAAAATATTTTAACAATATAATAATATTTTTTTTCATCTGAAATTTTTTTTAAGTTTTATTCATAGAATTTATATCTGAATACATATACTACTTTGAGAAATAAAAAAAATGCTTTTTTATACCGAATCACCCCTAAAATTTGCTTTCTCTAAAGATATAAGTGAATTTAACAATGATTCATTCAAATTTGAAGCTAATACCCCACAATTTGGGATTTTAGGTGTACCATTTGATAGTACTAGTACTTATAAACCCGGAGCTAGATTCGGACCTAACATGGTTCGTGAAGCCTCCTATAACTTAGAAAGATACAACTTACACTTCAAGAAAAACTTAGAAGCAACATTCTATGAAATGGGAAACCTAGAAGTAGTTCATGGAAATTTCAATCAAACTTCTAAACATCTCGAATCAACAATAAAAGAAATAAAAGATAACTTAATCCCCATTACTATCGGCGGAGAACATACCATAACTTACAGTGTAATAAAAGGTTTAAATAAAGTTAATGATATCCAGGATACGACAATCATCCACTTCGACGCTCATATGGATCTCCGAGAAGAATATATGGGCGAGAAATATTCCCATGCCACAGTAATGCGAAGGATAACAGATTTAAATCCCAAAGATATAATACAAATAGGAGTTAGATCCTGCTTAAAAGATGAAGAAAGCTTCGCACGAGAAGAGGGAATAAAATACTACACTTCCACCGAAGTAAAAAGTAATATAAATGAAATTGAAAAAGTAATATCAAATATAAATAATCCTATATATGTTACCGTTGATATAGACGTTCTAGATCCAGCATACGCCCCATCAGTTGGAACACCCACACCCTTAGGTTTAGATCCATATGAATTACAAAGACTAATCCATAAACTGCAGGGTAAAGAGATTATTGGATTGGACGTAGTTGAAGTATCTTCCAGTTCCCTAGGAGATATAACTTCCATAAACAGTGCTCAAGTCATCTATGATTTTCTTTCAATGCAATAAAAAAATTTATTTCTTTAATTGAGGATAAGATAAAATTATTGTTTTCTAAAGAATATTATTAAATGTAATATAATTTTAAGGGTTATCAAATCTATGGAAAATTATTTAATGGTTGATTAAAATGTACACAAGAGAAGTAGAACTTTCTGGTCATATTATAGATTCATTAATGCTGCCTACAACCTTTGATATAATAATGGATAAGGGAGGAGATTTTAAAGTTCTTGATTTCCACGTGGGTAAACGTAAAAAAGATATAAGCCATGCCCGGATCGAGGTTTACGGGAAAAGCGAAGATAATTTGGGAGAAATACTCGACGAATTATCAGAAATTGGATGTATAGTTGTTGAAATCAAGGAAGCAGAACTAAAACCCTCCCCCAAAGATAAAACCCTGCCTTCCGACTTCTACTCCACCACTAACCATCCTACTGACATTCGCTATAAAAATCATTGGATACCAGTAGAAAATATTGAAATGGATTGTATGATAGTTTTTGATTCAGAAAATAACCGAACCCTATGCAAACCTATGAATAACATTAAAAAAGATGATCTGGTAGTAGTAGGCAGAGAAGGTATAAAAGTAACACCTCCAGAGAGGCCTAGGGGTAAATTAGGTGTTTTTGAATTCATGTCCAGTGAAGCATCCTCTGAAAAACCGTTTAAATCCATGATTGAAAAGATAGCCTCTGAAATACGTGAAGTTAAAGAGAATGGTAGTAAAATTGCAGTGGTTGGTGGACCTGCAATAGTACATACTGGATCTGCACCAATTCTAGCTCGGATGATTAAAGAGGGAATAATTGATGTGGTTTTCGCGGGAAATGCTCTGGCCACCCATGATATAGAAAATGCTTTATATGGTACTTCTCTTGGAGTATGCGTCAATACTGGTGAAATTGTAACTCGTGGACATAGACATCATATTTACGCGATAAATCAGATAAATCAGGCAGGATCTATTAAAAAAGCTGTAGAAAAAGGTGTTTTGAAAAAAGGAATAATGTACGAGTGTGTTAAAAATGATGTACCATTTGTACTTTCTGGTTCAATAAGGGATGATGGACCACTACCTGATGTTATAACTGATGTTATAGAAGCTCAAGATGAAATGAGAAAACATATAAAAGGTGTGGATATGGTAATCATGATTGCTACTATGCTCCATTCTATAGCTATGGGAAACATTCTACCCTCCGAAGTTAAAAGCATCTGCGTGGACATTAATCCAGCTACCGTTACAAAACTCAGTGATAGAGGCAGTGCCCAAGTAGTAGGTATCGTAACTGATGTTGGGGCGTTTATGCCCATGTTATATCAGGAAATAACTAATCACTGCTTGAATTAAATCTTTTATTAAAAAAAATTTAATCTGTGTATTTTCATGTCCATTGAAAATATTAAAATCGCAGGCGCCGGTCCAGCAGGATTAACAGCAGCTATAAACCTTGCTAAAGCAGGATATCAATTGGATGTATTTGAAAAAAATTATGATACTGGTGTCCGTTTTAATGGAGATTTGCATGGATTGGAGAATTGGTCTCGTAAAAAAGATGTAATAGATGAATTACATGATATGAATATTAAATGTACTGATTTTAATTACACTGGATTTAAAAATCTTAGAATATCAAACGGGACAAAAAATTGGGATTTCTCATGTAACAGACCTGCCTTTTATTTAGTTCGCCGAGGAAATATTGAAGGAAGTCTTGACCAGGGATTAAAAAAAAACAGCATTAGATCTAGGAGTTACTTTACATTTTAAAATGACCCCACCTGAAAATGTAGATATTATGGCAACTGGACCTGATAAAAATGAAGTATACATTATAGCTAAAGGAATAACCTTTGAAACAGATGCTGATGATATGGCAATAGGCATCGTTGACAATCACGCAGCCTATAATGGTTACTCCTATCTATTAATAGCAAAAGGTTTACGGATGCTTATCCACTGTATTGTTTGGGAAATTTAAAGATGCATCAAAGTGTTTCAAGGAAACAAAGTCAATTATATCAAATTTAGTTGACTTTAACATTCGAAATCCCAAAAAAATGGCAGGTTATGGTGGTTTTAGTAATAAGAATATTTTTAAGCAAGATGAAACGCTTTACGTTGGTGAAGCTGCAGGTTTACAGGATTTATTCTGGGGTTTTGGTATGAGGAATGCGATAACCTCCGGATTTCTAGCAGCACAAAGTATAATAAATGATACAGATTACGTTAAAGATGCAGAAAATTATTTTAATAAAAAATTAAAAGCCAGTATAGTTAATAGATATATATGGGAAAAATTCAGTTCCAAAGATTACTCATTCATCATAAACAGGATCCATAACTCAACTGACTCCATAAATATTTAAAATCATTTTATAATTTCAATATTCTACAAAAAATTATTTATCCATTCTCTTTGAAGTATATGAAAAAAAGATATCCCCATTTAAGATTTTAAAACTTTAAAATTATAGAGGAAAGCTATTTCATGATTAAAGGTAATCTATTAAATTTATTCACCGAGGAAATCTATTCTGCAGAAATTCACTTTACAAATGGAATTATAAAGTGTATTAAACCTGTTAAAGAAGAGTTTAAAGATTTTATTTTACCAGGATTCATAGATGCTCATATTCACATTGAAAGTTCCATGCTAACTCCTTCAAGATTTGCAGAAGCTGTAGTTTCACATGGCACAACCTCAGTAATCACGGATCCACATGAAATAGCCAATGTCATGGGTTTAAATGGAATTAAATATATGATGAAAGATGCCACATCAGTACCTTTAAACTTCTTCTTCACAGCACCATCCTGTGTACCCACCACAGATTTTGAGACATCCGGGGCAATTATAGGCTCCAATGAAATAAATAAACTACTTAAACAAGATAATATAGTTGCACTGGGGGAAATGATGAATTTCCCCGGAGTTTTAGCCGAAGATCCATTAGTCACCGAAAAGATCAATCTAGCTCATAAATATAAAAAACCAGTAGATGGTCACGCTCCCCTGCTTTCAGGTTCCGATCTTTGTAAATATATAGAAGCTGGCATATCCACTGATCATGAATGCACTACATTAGAAGAAGTAGTTGAGAAGAGAAGGTTAGGAATGAAAATAATGCTTCGTGAAGGTTCTTCTGCTCAAAATTTGGAGGATCTGGTTTCAGGTGGAGGAGACTTCATCGTATCCGATGATAAAGATTCTGAGGATCTCTTAAAGGGTCATTTAGACGTGATGCTAAAAAAATCTGTTGAATTAGGCTTAGATCCAATTGAAGCTGTTAAAATGGTTACTCTTAATCCCAGTAATCATTATAACTTGAACCGAGGGGGTGTTTCCCCTGGAAAACCAGCAGACATTGTAGTGGTGGATGATCTTGAAAAATTCAATGTAAAAAAGGTTTTTATTAACGGAAATCTTGTAGCAAATGATAATAAAGTTTTATTTTCAGTTAAACCACTTGAATTGGAAAAATCTTTTAATTTAGATGTTAAATTACCTGGAGATTTTGAAATCTTAAGTTTTAATGAAGAAGAAATAGTCAGAGTAATTGAAGTTAGGGAAGGTCAATTAATCACCAATGAATCTGAAGCTGTTTTAAATGTTGCTAATGGTAAAATAAAGTCGAGTGTAGAAAATGATATTTTAAAAATCAGTGTTGTAGAGAGATATGGTCATAGAAATATAAGTAACGCGTTTGTACATGGTTTTGGACTCAGGGAAGGTGCAATTGCATCAAGCATTGCCCATGACTCCCATAATATTATTGTTGTTGGTACTAGTAGTAAAGACATGGCATATGCTGTTAATAAATTAGTAGAAAATAATGGAGGACTGGTTGCAGTTTCAGATGAATACCATAAATCAGTGAAGCTTCCAGTTGCAGGATTGATGAGTAATAGAAATGTAGAGGAAGTGTCTCAGGATAGTCGTATATTGAATGAAATTGTGGAAGATATGGGATGTAAACTATATGCACCCTTCATGACATTGTCTTTCATGGCACTTCTAGTGATTCCAAAATTGAAGATAAGTGATAAAGGCTTATTTGATGTTGAGAATTTTAAATTTGTTAATGTAACAAAATAATAACTTTTCATTAATTGATATCTATTAGACCATTTTTGAATTATCGAGTAGATTTTTTTATTAGTTTTAAACACAATTTTTATTACTCTCAAACTATAAATTAAGGATTAAATGTGAAATAATTCATTTTTAAGGCTAAATCAAAATAATAATTTATTTTGACATAAAAATGAGGGGTATAATTTTGAAAAAATTTAATTTATTAGCTGAACCTGAAAAACAAGAGATCATCATCACACATATTTATGACGCACCACGTGAACTCGTGTGGAAGACCTATACTGATCCTAAGCTTAGACCTCAATGGTGGGGACCTGAAAACGTTGAAACAACCGTTGAAAAAATGGACGTGAGAACTGGTGGAGAATATAGAGTTACACAGCATACTCCCAATGGCATAGAAGTCACCTTCCATGGTGTGTATCACGAAATCTTAGCATCTGAACGGATTGTACAAACAGAAGAATTTGAAGGTATGCCTGGCCATGTAGTGCTTGAAACAATAATATTCGAAGATTTTGAGGGTAAAACCAAAGTAACAGACACATCTATAACCCCATCTGTTGAGGATCGTGATCTGATAATCAGTACAGGAATGGAGGAAGGAGTAATTGAGTCTGATAAACGATTCAACAAACTTTTAAAAGAATTACAAAAGAAATCATAGTAAACATACTAAGGTTCAAAGTACATTTTTCATTTAATATTATAAAAATACTTTTAAAAGGGTTTATTTGCTTTAATAATAATCAAATTACCCTGAAACTTGATTCTATGCAAATAATTGGATTTTTATTCTTTTTGATGATAAAGTTGAACCACAACTTTTTTTTAGGGATTTTATGAGCTAAATCTCAATTTTAAAAAATATAAATGAGAGTAGACTTCACGTTACTCATTTATTTATATATTTAAGAAATAAAGCAAAAAACACTACAACAATTATAATATTACTGATTAAACGTTCCCAGAATAAATGCCTAAAGAATAAGGAATCTACAGTGAATATGATAAGAAATAAAACCACTATAGGGATAATATATTTAATTTTTGTTCAATCATTCCCTCATCAATAGCAAATACGATTTAAAAAAATTTTATTATAGTCCTTATAATTCATCCTAAATTAAATGAACTTATTTTCTTCTAATACTGTAATTATTATCCCGTAATTATCCATTGATTGTTCAAATATCCAACTAATCTTAATATATGACTACATAAAATATAAAGAAATACAATACAATCATTCCAATAATGAATATTATACGTTTCCAGTAAAAACGCCTAAAGAATGCATAATCTAAGCAAAATAATATTATAAAGTAAACTATAATAAATAAAATCAAAATTGTTCTACTAATCAATTTTTATCATCCCTCTAATTTAATATCTATTTTTATCATTAATATTTAAATTATAAATAACTCCTAATATTTCATTATATATTAAGTTAACCATGAATTGATTGATTTTAACTACTCTTCGTTAATATATCTAAACCCAACTTCATTAAAATTGCAGAGGTAGAATTTATCCCCATAAAAATCAATTTTTAGATTCTATAAAGCGTTTAAAATAAATTTAGTTAGTCTAGTTTTTAACACTAGTATTTTTCTTAAACTATTTGGTATTAAATTATGGTATATCTATGTCTGAAGACCTTAAACATGCGTAATAATTTGCTAAGAACTTTAAGCAGAAGACATACGGGTCTATAGATATGGAATAAAAAGACAAATTATTAATAAATTATTGAATATAACTGTAATGTAAATAGGGAAAAATGAATTCATATGGAAAGAAGGCAATATTATTAGGTTCGTTTAACTGCTTAACCTAGACATGATCTGTTAATATTAGCCCACTGTTCTTAATGAAATCTTAGGTATCATTAATCAGGCAATAATATATAACTATTATTAGAAATTTCTTGCTTCTATAATACCATCCAGGAATGGTTCCGACATTTAACGAAAATAATTTTAAATTATTTTCTCTCTCACCGCAGTATATTACTTATACCGGTATTTCCATTCAATTTCAATAATTCCATCCTAATTGAGCCTCAGTATCTTAATAATACAAGGCTCAATTAGTCTAGCTATTACAATTATAATGGAAATTCAGCCTTCTATTAAGTAAAAAAAACCTAAATAAAGATCTATAGAGGTGACCTTAAAAAATGATTTATAAAATAAAAAATGATGTGTATTCTGTAGGTGTGAAAGACTGGAATAGAAGAATTTTCGATGAACTAATTCAAATACCAGATGGAACCAGTTATAATTCCTATCTATTAAAAGGCAGTAATAAAACAGCCCTTATAGATACAGTTGATCCAACTAAAGCAGATGAATTATTAAATAACCTAAATAAGTTAGATGCTGACATTGATTACCTTATAATTAACCATGCAGAACAGGATCATTCCGGAACCATACCTAGAATACTTGATAGATACCCTAACGCCATTATCATCACCAACTCCAAATGTAAAGACTTGTTAATTGAATTTCATCTAATACCCGATGAAAAATTCAAAGTTGTAGGGGATGATGAAACCTTAGATCTCGGAGGTAAAACATTAAAGTTCATTATAACTCCCTGGGTGCACTGGCCAGATACAATGGTAACCTACCTACAAGAAGACCAGATACTATTCTCATGTGATTTCTTCGGCTCTCACTTGGCAACCAGTGAATTATTCGCAGCTGAAGATATTTACAAGTCAGCTAAAAGATATTACGCCGAGATAATGATGCCCTTTAGAACCATTATTCAAAAAAATCTGGAGAAGCTGAATAACCTAAAAATTCAGATTATAGCACCCAGCCACGGGCCACTATACAATAAACCCGAATTTATATTAGATGCCTACAAAGATTGGACTTCAGATAACACTAAAAATGATGTTGTCATACCTTACATATCCATGCACGGGAGCACCCAGAATATGGTGGATTATTTAGTGGATTCTTTAATTGGAAGAGGATTAACAGTTAAACCATTGAATTTAACCTATAATGATGCTGGTGAATTAGCTTTAGAATTAGTTGACGCTACCACTATGGTTATAGCTTCACCCACAGTCTTAACTGGTCCACATCCCAGTGTAGTATATGCCACCTACCTGGCAAACGCCCTTAGACCCAAGTTAAAATATGTTTCAGTAATGGGTTCCTATGGATGGGGCGGTCGAATGCTTGATCAAATCACGGAAATGATTAGTAGCTTAAGAGTTGAAATGATCACACCATTAATTATAAAAGGCTTCCCTAAGGATGAAGATTACAAGAAAATAGATGCAATGGCTGATGAAATCACAGCAAAACATGAAAAGCTGGGACTTATTAAAAAATAATTAAATAATACTAAAACTAATTCATAAAATTTTTATTCAAATTAAACTCCCATTTTTTCTAATTTAATTATGATTTAAACTATAAATTACCATCAAAAGATAGTTTTAAAGTTAACATAAGAAAATGTAACTCTTTAATATAGAATCAATATGAATTATTAACTTTTTATTATAATTTAGATAAAATTAATAATATTATAAAAAAGATATAATAGATTAAATTAATGAATTTTTATTCATAATAATTGGATTGTGAATTCATGAAAACGATAATTAAACCATTTGAATTACTGTTCGTTGGGAAAGATCCTGAGAATTTAAGGGGATTTTTTAAAGCTTTAAATGAATCTAAGATTCTAAATGATATTCATTTTGCTGGAAATCAGGATGAAGCATTGAAAATGATATTCCAAAGAGGGGAATATCAATTCACCCCTATACCGAATATTATAATCACGGATATTGATAGTTACCGTACGGAATTTAGATCAGGAATCTTAGATGTAATTGCTCAAAGAGAAGATATAAAATGCATACCTACAGTTATTTTAATTTATTTAGATGAAGAAAGGGAAGAAGTTAAAATTAAAGACTGTCCAAATTTATTAATACGTAAACCAAATACAACAGAAGAATATCAAAATGCAGTGAATTTGATAAAAGAATATTATCTTAACTTACCAAAAAAATATAAAACCCCCAAGCCACCTTTGTTTAAAGATAAACAAGTTTAGTAAAAAAAAATAATTTTTTAAATAAAAATTTTATCATGGGCTCTAATTATTCTGTCTTATAGATTTAAAGATAAGATTAAATTACTTTTATGCAATATGAAACATTTGGGGTTGATTAAAACTTGACATATGAAGATGAACTTAAGAATATGAGCCATAAAGTGCTTCAAAAAGAATGTACAGATTTTTTTCAGTTTATTACAAACCGTATTGATAAACCTGAAGTTCTCAGTGCAGATGAGAAAGTTAAAGCTGAATCATTAGTCTTAGAATCTATTACAAGAATGGAATACGATAAAAATTCCATTAAATCTCTTGAAAATTGTACACGTTCTGTTCAAAATCTTATTATAAAATCATATGATGAAAAAAGTGATATTCCCCTCCAGATTCGTGAATGGAAACCAAAATAAAATTTGTATAAAATTTTATTTCCAATTTAATATTCTTTTTTTTTAAGATAAAAAATATTAACTCACAGCTAAAAAAAAGAACAGATAACTAATTTTTTTTTAATGTTTTTAAGGCAGATTATACTTATATTTCACCATATTAGTAGGGTAAACCTGAACAAATCCTTTCTCAGGATTCTTTAAAGTAATTTCAATTTTATAATCTGAAATCTTAATTTCTTCAACAGTAAATCCACCCACCAGTCCACCAATTTCATAATGAATTTCTTCTTTTTTATCGGCATCTCCCACTAATCTAAACTCAGTTGAGGAAAAATCTAAAGCCCCAATAGTAACCCAATTAGGAAATATAATATTATCCGAGCTTCTATTCTCATTTTTATCAGACATAATTAACCCCATTAAACTTTCTAATAATATAAAAAAACATATTTATTTTTTTTTTAATCTGACTGAGGAATACCTCTAATCCAAATAGTGATATAACCTATATCTGGTATTACTATAGGATTCTGACCAGGATTACCTCCATATGTAATTACTTTAGCTTCTATTTGATTTGGATAAACTGGATCCGGATCTGCTGTAGGATTGTTATCTCCCTTAATAATATAATATAATTGTCCTTGAGGATTTGTACCTTTAAAGATAACCCGATGAATAACCGGAGCAGGATACCAAGTAGCATTGTATACGACTATATCTCCCACATTTAAATCACTAGTGTTAAATTCTTGTATACCGAAAAAATTAGCTGGTTCAATGGCTACAATATCTCCCCTATAAAAAACAGGTTCCATACTCCCAGAAACCACCACATTCAAGTGTGTAGCTAGAATTACTCCAAAAATTATGACAACTGCATAAATTATAATATCTCGAGTTAAAGTCATTAAAAAAACCACCTATTAGAACAGTTTCCTTCAATCCTATCCCAGAACAATAGCCTAAATCAATTTAAGTTAATTATAAAACTTAATAGAAGAAATACTTTGAGAGAAGTTATTAAAAATTTATTCCCATTACTCAAATAAAGATTAATTCAAATAATTTTGAATATATACTATATTGTCATTTCTTTAAAAATAGTTTTTCCAAATTTACACCCATATTACTCCACATTCAGTAGTCTGCTCAAAAAACTATTTCTAGCTAAATTTAACTCTCAAAAAAAAAATTATATTTTTAACTCTCCATATATCCAATTCATTATTGTTTGAAAAGTATCCCTAGTGAATCCCATATGTCCAGCATCATAGAATCTACCACATTTAGGATTACCATGTTCAAATAATAAGTGACAATCTTTGATAGGGATTACTGAATCATGTATTCCGTTAACAAGTAATAATGGTGCACTTGGCTTATCTATGATACCTTGTTTGAGAAGTGAAAGTTTAGGTGCATATTCAACCCACTCATCATAACCTGACAAACCGAAAGCATAACTGACTGTTTCAAAGAATTCGAAAGGATATTCACCTCTCTCCTGCTTCTTAATCCAGTCAAGTTCAAATGCATAGTGTATGGGTCCGCCTTGAACTACTGCGCAAACTATCCTCTCTTTATAAATATGTGCAACTTTAACCGCCCAGTAACCACCAAAACTAAAACCCCAAACACCCACTCGATTAGAATCCAAGCCTTCCTGCTTATCAACCCAATCAAGTACTGCTCCAAACAATCTCTCCGAATCTTCTGAAGCCTTGATTGGTGAATCACCAACCCCCGGTCCGTCAATTGTCAGAGTTGCTAATCCATGTTGTAAAGCAGAATCATTAACATTTTCCGACACTAGACCCTCCTCTTTGAAACCATCAATTCCACCCCAAGTAAAGAGTAAAGGAAACGATGCAATACCCGTGTTAGGAATTCTTAAATAAGCAATAATCTTATCGCCTTCACCATCTCTTCCTTTGAATGGTATCTCCACTCGTTCTATAGGAACATCAAAATACTGTGAAGCTTTCAAAAGCATTTCCTGCGACTTTCTGTAAGCCTCCTTTTTAACATCCGAATTAATTGTCGGATACCGAGCAAGCCTATAATATTGATAAGCTCTTAAATAATTCTCTTTAGCTTCTTGTGCATCGCCATCTTTTTCCGCCTGACCTGCCTTATCTTCATATGGCTTGGCGAGGGAAGTGAAAGCAGCCACCCATTTATCATGATCATATGAGGTAAGACTAGTCATAACTTGCTCCATATCATCATATGAAGCATAAGTAAATGGATAAATCCCCATTTTCACCCGAGGACCCCACATTTCCCATAATTCCTTTACTGGACGAACATATCTTTCTAATTTTTCATCATGATTAATGGAAGATTTACGCATATCTAAAATCAACCCCCTCTTTGATATTATTTTAATATGTTTTTCCTAAAAGTTAATTCTATCGCAACTTTATTAAAATAGTAATATTTACAGCTCACCTCAATTTTTACCATTCGATTAGACTTGTAATAGCCTTTTTTGGAGTTTTAAAACTACCATAAATTTATTCCGTTTTTTTTAGAAATGGAATATAAATTTAATAAATAATTGAATATATTTTTATTTACAATCATAAATTTTCAATTTTAAAAAAAAAATAATACAAAAAAAGTTATTTTGTGAAAAAGTAAATTTGGATAATAGGATGGTCTATTACATTCCCCTTTTTCTTGTTAACTTATTCTAATATCCTGTGCTGAGTATATCTGCCTTTTGTTTACTGGCAGCTATAAGAACAAATGGTGTACCCGTAACTAAATTACCGTAGTGTTGAGAATTAGTCCCTATATAATCCCATGATTGCCATCCATTAATAGTATAGATTTCAACCCACGCGTGTCGATATCCAACTCCATATCCATCATCAACATAACCCATTATTCGAGCTTGTATTCCAGCAGCATTTAATTCATCGTATAACCATTCTGAATTCGCCCAGCAGTCACCGTATCCTAATTGAATTAAGCTAGTAGCATCAGATACACCCTGAATATCCATGAATTGCGCGTCTTTCTGTGCAATAGTATATAAAACTGCCGCTGATGTTGTTGAGGTAATAGTACTCCACGGTTTTACCGTGACATAATTAGGTAGTCTTTGATTATTAACTTGGAAGTTCAGTATTTTACAGTAAATGTAAACTAGATTATTGAAATTTATTTTACCAAGAGATGTTGAAGCATAGCTTGGTGCGGTTCCAGTACTGTTAATATAGTTTACTATATCCTGAGCAATTGACAGATACTCAGATTTCAGTAATTCCCCGCCTGTGATGGTTTCCGTGCTGGCGGATGTATTATTAACAGTTTTAAGATTTAAAGGTGTATTTAATCCTTTATTAATATTTAATAAGTTTGCAGTGATTAATTGCAGGAACTCAGGCATATTAACTGAATGGTTAGCTATTGTTACATAACTTGGTAGTCTACTATTGGTTTCGACATAATATATTAAATATGATGATTCATTGTTAATCTCAGCGCTTGTGAAACTTATCGGGGTAGTAGTTGTACTAGTATTTTTAATTGTAGTGGTATTGGTGAGTGTTAAATCTTGAAGGGCATATAATTTACCATCCCAGGTTCCGAAGTAGATGTTTCCATCAGAGTTGATAGCTGGAGTGGAATCTATATCATAAGTGGTTTGGTAAATCCATTTCAGTGTACCGTTGGGGTTGATTGCATATAATGTACCATAATGCTGGCCAGCTACACCTCCAGTAATGTATAATGTTCCATCTGCTCCGATGGTTGCAGCATTATCTAATAAATTATTGATAGTTTTCGCCCATTTTAGTGTGCCGTTAGTATTCAATGCCAGTAAGGTAGAGTATGTTGTATCCGTACTGGTATTATAATGACCAACTATAGCGTAGATGATTCCTTTACTGCTAATAACAGGAGGCACCGTTATATAATTTCCAGTGTTATAACTCCATTTTAGTTTGCCGTTAGAGTTTATCGCGTATAAATAACCTACATCACTTCCCAAGTAGATGGTTCCATCAGATCCAATGCAGGGTGTGGTTGTAATTTCTTCTATATTATTATAACTCCATTTTAATGTACCGTTGGGATTGATAGCATATAAAAAGCTGTTCACACTGCTTTGGTAATATCCTTGAATATAAATTATTCCATTAGAACCCATAACTTGGGACTGAATAATACCTAATCCACTGCCATCAATAGACGGAATATTATAGCTCCATTTTTTAGTTCCGTTACTATTTATCGCGTATAAAGCACTATATGTATTTTCATTATAGTTTAAGTAGTCAATAATATAGATGGTTCCATCAGATCCGATAGATGGAGGTGATTGAGTGAAACTAGAGTCCGGAGTTGTATATATCCATTTCAGTGTGCCGTTAGGATTTAAAGCTATCAAACCATCAGTTGTTCCGAAGTAAATAGTTCCATTATTACCGATAGCTGGAACTGTAGTCATACCCTCTACATCCCTGTAAGCCCATTTCAGTGACCCGTTAGGGTTATATGCAAATAAACCATCACTAAAACGAGTCCCAATGTAGATGGTTCCGTCACTACCTATTACTGGAGACATCAAATCATCATTGGTTACGTTTGCTATCCATTTAGTGGTATTGGTTGATGGTCCCGTGTATTGTGATTGACCAGTATTCTGATTGTTGTCCTGATATTTCGGTTGTGAACTATTCACGAGGCCCGTTACATTTGAGGTGGTAAGAGTGTTAGCACTGGATGAAGTTAAATTAACAGGGGTTGTATTGGTTGTGGCTGCTGCATTTCCCATGCAAAAAGCTAAAATAACCGTTAAGCCTATCAAAACTAATGTAAACATCGTAAAATTAATTTTAGTAAGTTTAATTCTATTCATTTTTATATTTCATCCCCCACCCATATTTTGTTAGTCTACATCAGTAAGTCTAGAAGTAATAAGGATATACTTTTCTAAAAAAAAATTTTTTATTGAAGTGTAATCTTTGATATTAGGCTTTAAAAATAGTATAATCCCCTCAATAGAATCTAATCGTGCATAATTTTTATCCAATATTAAAATTTAAATATAGTTTGTTTTAAATTTTTTTTTTTTACATTCGAAATTGTATGGCACTGGAAGATCCATTTTTCAACATTTAAAGAGTTAAAAAAAAAATAGAACCCTTTATACTTTTTAATATTATTTAATAATAATATAATAATAAATTATAATTTGAATCAACACCATATAATACACTATCAAATGTTTTCTTCATAAAAAAAAATTTTAATTTACGAGTTGAAAAAATATGCCAGAGGAAAAGAAAGAAGTTCCCGAAATAACTAATAAAAAATCAGAAGAAACCCCTAAAGATACTGTAGAAGAAGAAGCAAGAAACACTAAAAATTTTGAAGAAGAACATAACAGATACAAGTCACCTTTCCTCATTTTCGAAACAACAATTATACGATTAATAATATTTGGTCTTATCGGTATAATTATTTTATTCGCACTGGCATTTATTGGACAATTCGCCTTCGGAACCACTGGCGGAATTATTGGCTCAGTAATAGGCATAATTATATTAATAGCATTATTATGGGCTAGCTGGAAAGCAGATGAAAAAGGACGATAAATTATTTTAAAAATTCTTTCCTTTTTCAAAATATAATTATTGTCCTGAATAAATGTCTGAAAAAAAAGTAGTACCAGATACAGAAGAAAATGCAAATAGATGTCGTTGTCCAATATGCCCAGTATAAAATGAAATGTTTGGATAAAAATAATGAAAGACTTTTTTTGTTAAAGGGAAAGTACAAAATGCAGTATTAAAAAAAAAGGATGTTTATGCTTACACTGCCCCAACGAAATTGAAATATTGGCTGAATAGTTTAATTTATTGTGAAAAAGGTTTTGCAACAGAAAAAAATATAGCAACGAAAAATATAAACTCGAGTAAAATAAATTTGTTGAAAATCCATTCAACAGCTTTTATCACGTTACTTAAAATTCTTTAAGCAAATCCCTTAAAACCACTGCGTTATTGTGATCCTCATCCTTAGCCCCATAAACCAGAGTAATCATTGATTCTTCCTTATCATTATCTTTTATTTCCTTCAAAATATCTATTTTATCCTTTAACTCTTCCCTATATTTAGCCTGGAATCCTCCCCATCGTTCAGGGTCGTGAGTGAACCATTTACGTAATTCATTAGACGGTGCAACATTCTTTAACCAAAGGTCTATTTTTGCCCTTTCTTTAGAAACTCCCCTAGGCCATAATCTATCCACAAGGATTCTAAAGCCATCACCCTCATCTGCAGGCTGGTAAGCTCGTTTAATTTTATCATACTTATCATTTAAATATTATATCAAAAATAATATTTCAATTCTTTGATAGGATTTAATAAAAAAATGAGATTTATTTTTGTTTTAGATTCGAATAATACTCTAATTAATTTTTAATCTTCTAATGCTCCAATATAGGTTGCATAGAATCCATCAGTATCGGCATATATTGGTTTCAAACCATATTCCTTAGATTCTTCCATGGTTCTTTTCAAGAATTCCCTTCCCCATGCGGTAATAGCCTCTGAAGCCTCTATACAATACCAACGATATTTGGGATGATTATACAGCCCATATATTGTAGAGATTAGTGTTTTTCGTGCTTCTTGTCTGAAGTCTAACATTTGTTTTTCCACAGGATCCGTGGATTCTTTCATCATAGATTTAATTCGTATTCTATCGTTCAAAATTTGGGATGTGGCTGCAGGTATAAAGCCTATTGGTTCTTTTTTGAATTTATATCCAAATTCCGGTGCAATATGACATGTTTCTTCATCACCATCTTTGCATAAGGTTTCCGGAGAAATATTTTTAGCGACTATTATACTAGGATAAAGACTCCTAAAATCAAAGTAAACAATATTTTCATGTAAGCCCGGTACTGGCTCTTCCACATATCCGCCCACCACGCTCCTTTCAAATATCCCAGGTTCATTTGGAAGAATATGACCAAGTTCATAGGATTTACGGATTAAATACCACTTCACCTGAGTTCCAGTCCCCCGTCTGACAATTTCAAATAATGGTTGTCCCACAATCCGAGCAAGCTCTATACTAATGGGCAGCATTCTTTCTCCAATTTTTCTAATAGCAATAGCATCTTCCAGGGAATATCTGAAAAGTTTCTCTCTTTTTTCACCATCATCATTCCAGCAAGTGTATATCTGGTCCATAGGAATGTCGATTTTATCTTCCCCGTAAAGCTTCTGATAAACGCTTTGGAGTGTATGGCTATTTAATTGAAGATGTTTGCGCACAATTCTGTAAAGATCAATATGAATACGTCCTTTAATCAGTGCGGCCTTTTTAGGAACTGTTATAAACTTAAGTTTTGATCCATCAACTCCCAATTTGAGTGATATACCTAATAGGTCAGCTCTTTCTTTAATATAAGGAAAGTCAAATTTGTCCGAATTGTAGCCAGTGATTATGTCTGGATTTTCAGATTTAATGATTTGAACAAATCTTTTTAACAATTCACTCTCATCAGACACTACTTCAACAAAATCCATGGAAGAACTCTTCGTAGATAATACTTTACGCAAACCCTGATTACTGGAAAAACTAATCATACTAATAGAATCTTCATGAACTACGGGCATGCCTTTAGGATTACATGCCAATATATCAAAGCTCAGAATATTGAGTTTGGGTAAGCTGGATTCCAACTGTTTAGGTTGATTCTCGATTTCAAAGATACATGTTTTATTATATTGTGGGAATTGTCTGGAATTAGTACAATGGCCCTTTACTTCAATTGTACTCATAGGGAATAACCCTTTATCTATAAGATACCTGCGATAGAATGTAATATCATGCTCTCGAATGTCATCTACCGTCTGTAAAGTCAATATTTTCTTTTTTAACTTATTTAAATCTCTTAGATGGTTAAATGTTATTTTCAAGAAATCTTTCGATTCTTTAAGATCGTTTTTATGGACTTTCTCTACTTTAAGAAGTTCAAATTTACTTAACTCTTCTATACAATCATTAAAATCATTAGGAAGAACGTATATGTAATGTTTGAAGCTTTTATCAAGTGCAATTATTGATGAATCATTATCTTCATCAAGTAATTTACCGAATAATCTTATAACTGCTACTTTGTTTTTAGTGATGTAATCAATGTCCAACAACACGAATTTTTTAGTATCCATATCGATTATTTCCTAATATATTCATTCCATATCTAAATCCGCTTTTCATTAATTGAGGGATCTGTGAGTTCCTTTGACTTCTTCCTACGAACCATAGTGAACTCTTTAGCAGATTGGTCTATTATTTCCATCATATTCTGGTGCTGAATCCATGGAGTAATGGATGGTTTAACAGGGATTCTCATATCACATTTCATCATATCACTAGTGTACCAATTTTCCCTCCGTTTTGTGTATTTCTCATCGAGAGTAGAGACATATTGGAAGGAGAAATCGGATACTCTTTTGGCGTCGAATAAATGTTCCAGTTCCTCTGTGATATTAGTAAGTAAACCTGAAGCCAAATTAAGCTCGTTTATGTTAATGGATTTACCATTTTCCAGATTTATAGAGTTTATTTGGTATAAGCCATCTATATATTCTTTTATATCACCGTGCCACTTATGGAAGTCTTTACTAGGGAATATTAATAGGTTATTGCCTTTCAAGAATAAATGTGGTTTGTATAACAATATTTTACGTTCATCCATGATGCCATAACTATGCCTCATTGCTCTCAACAACTAATCATAAAATAATTCAAATTGAATGCTTTAATTGTACTGATACTTTGTTTGCAGATACTGCAATCTTCTTCTCTGAACTTTTAATTGTATCATATAGATATGAATCAAGATGGCATTGTACAGGTTCTTCTTTGAACATTGAATTCATATTTATATCCAGGATATTAATTCGCTCTAAGATTTTAGTCCAATAACCCATTAACTTCCATTCTTCAACTCTATCAAGATGCATATCTACTTTATTAATATAATCAATCTGTCCACGGATAGAATTGTAAGTACGATGGAAATCTTCCCTAGTGAATACAATAACTTCCTCATGTTCCTGAAACTGTTCAGGATTATATAATTCTGCGATATTTCCATCAGACACTCCCTCACTCACTCTCATTCTACATTCCTCCAAATATTATATTAAGTTCAACTGACTAGGTCTCTTACTAAGTTCTCTAATCATTATTTCGATAAGATTTAAAAATCTGATTCAAACATTCCCTCAGGGTGTATCAGTAAGTTGGTGATATTTACTGACATTTACCCAAGAGAGCATATGAGAAGAAATAATAATAAAAAATAGCATATGTAGTATGCTTTTTATAATTAGATTATAAATAAATATTATTTAGTTAGAATTAATTAATAAGTTATTAAAATAATTTACCATCTCATGAAATTGGCTCAGCAATAAGCATTATTATACTAATAGCATTATTATGGGCTAAGTTGGTGAAGAAGGAAGATAATTTATTTTCATTTTTTTTGTTTCAAAATATAATTCAACAATATTTTAATGAATACCATGATATCAGCAATCAAAAGCATATACAGATATTAAATTCATCCGATCCTTTTTTAAAGTAATTCTGAAAAAGAATTCAGTTAAATGACAGGTAGTTTAAAAGAAATCAATTTAAAACCCAATATTTTTTTTATAAATAGTTAATGAATCATTTAATGGTGTTTTTAATTATTTTACAGGTTCATGAAGTATTTTAAAAGCTTAAAAATTTAAATAGAAAAATTTATATGGACATCCAGTAATACTCGAAAAATGTAGTAATACTACAAAAAAATCGAATTGGAGGTGGAAAATACGATAAAAAAACAAGCAATAATACTATCAATCACATTTCTATTAACTCTACTTTCATGTGGGGCTGTTTCAGCAGCTAATTACACTGTAGGTCCCGGATCAGCTTATAACTATCATAATATAAGCAGTGCTGTAGCTGCTGCTAAAGATGGATATAACATAACAGTATACCCTAACACTAATGGCACGCCTTACAATGAAAACATTGTAATTAATAATAAACTAAATTTAACTGCTTATGGAAAAGTAATTGTACAACCAACTGGGAATTCTGACGCATTCAAGATAAATTCAGGAGGTAATGGTACAATTATTTATGGATTCACAATCATCAGTAACGGACTAAACGGTACTGGTGGAATATTTTTAAATGGCACTAAAAATTGTACAATAGTCAAAAATAATATTACTACCACCGATGGAATTAATATCCTTGATGGGTCAAATAATTTGATTAATGAGAATATTATTAAATCAGGAACAAATTCAACAGGAATTATGATAGAAGATAATAATACGATTTCTTCTCATAATACGATAACTCAAAACAATATAACTAGTCTTATGGGGATAGTTGTTGGTGGTTCAAATAATACT
>Ga0182014_10003096_pt1 | contig 20338 bp, 14 predicted proteins | sample 612S2DmetaG_FD_120489 | JGI IMG/M metagenome (GOLD analysis project Ga0182014, IMG submission 120489) | Permafrost microbial communities from Stordalen Mire, Sweden - 612S2D metaG | ecosystem: Environmental > Terrestrial > Soil > Wetlands > Permafrost | place: Sweden: Stordalen | collected... | reverse complement strand
ATTATGGCCCCGTCAATGCCCGCCGGGTGAGGGCACCCGGCCTACACCCTCCACAAAACCGTGCTGTTGTAGGCCGGGTGCCCTCACCCGGCATCCCTTTGCAGCACATAATGAGAATTGCTGTTTCCCCTCACTCCTCCCGTCCTGCCTCATGGACGCGGATATAGCGCCCCAGCAGGATCAACCCGGCGGGAGCGACCGTGGCCGTAAGGGCCACAAACAACCACATCGGTCGCGAGTGCCGCACCCCTTGTTGGTCATGCTGATTGCCGAATCAGAAGCCAATCCAACAGCCCGGTAAAGCTAGAACGCAGCCCTCACCCGCGCTCAGCCGTGTCAAAGCCATAGTACGATGAGGCGCAAGCGTCCCGGAGCGTGCGGCTTGTACCCCTCCCATTCGCCATTTGCTACCTGCCATTCATCGAGCTTCCCCTGGCTTTGGGGTAGCCTTGGGGTGGCCTTAGGGTGGCTTTGATGTGGCTTTAGGGTGGCTTTGGGGTGCCTATCAGTTGGCTATCAACACGCTTTGAGGTGGCTTTGATGTCGCATTGATGTGGCCTTGGGGTGGCTTTGGGTGGTTTAGCCCCGGCCTTCGGCATTCTTCATTCTGCATTCGCCCCGAGGTGGCTTTAGGAGGCTTCAGGCAGGCGTTTGCCCGGTCAAAGCCCCGGACGTTTTCTCAAGTTTGAGAATCCTGCAATAGGAGCAAATCGTCGAGGTCGCAGGGCCGGCCGGCTCGCCTCACGGCTTGGCGAGCTTGTCTTGAAACTGGCGTCCCATGTCCCGGCCTTGCTCTTCCTGCCTCACGGCCTAAAGGAACAGTGCCTTGCCGTCACTCTTTTCCTCCCATCTTTTCCCCGATGATCTTCTTCTGCCGCTCGTGCTCGACAAGCAAAACGCGCCCGTCGAGCAGTTCGGCGAAGAAATCCGCGTAAAACGTGCCCGTCGTAATGCGCAACCCACGCATTCCCAAGACGTTGCGCACCCAGCGCTAATTCTTCGCGTTTTCTATGTAATGGGTGGAATAGCGTCCCCTACCGCCCGCTCATACCAATTTAGCTCCCCGGAGCCGCATCGGAGCCTCGCCGTAGTACCTCTTATCGGGGATAAGAGGTACTACGGCGAGGCTCCGGTGCGGCCCACGGTACGCTCTGGCTAGGGCATGTGCTGGGATACGCATGCAAAGCTCTCGGGCTAATGCGGGATAAGACACGCGTTTGGAGCACCATAACCGAAGACCTCCCGCCCGCCGAGCCGGTCTTCAGTCCCAACCCGGTGGCCGCGTTGGTGATAAGCAACACGGGAGGCGAAATCACGCTCAAACTCCGGGTCCCCAGCCCGCCAGCCCAGTACACGCGAGTTCAAGGCCCCGCGCCGGTCAGGACGGGCGTGCGTTGCGTGCAGCATTTCCCCTTCCTGGGGCTGCTGCCCGCCCCGATCGACGGCTGGAGCGACATAACCGAGCTTTACGTCCCCAGATACGGCGAGCCGAAGTTCGGGCAGGCCATCGGGGTTCAGACCTGCCAGCACATTGACGCCCTTTGTCGAGCAGGTTTCGCTACACTCTCACTTTGGCAGAGCGGTTTGAGTTTTGGGCTCCGGATAGAACACCCGCAGTTCCATGGTCTTCCCAGCCGGCTTTAGCCGCACCTGCCCGGTGGCTTGGTCGAAGTCGCGGTGTGGTTTGCCGTTCAGTTGGATAGACCGGATTTGGCTGCGGTCTGGGTGTCGCAGGCGAAGCACAATTCGACTCGGAGTCCCGCGCGTGGGCGGCTGGATGCTCGCTCGGATGCAGCCCTGAGCGATGTGCGACTCCAGGCGGTAGCTGACCGGCCCGAAGCGGGTCGGCGCGTTGCTGACGCTTAGCATCTGGCCGTCCTTGAGCCAGTTGCTGGTAGTAAAGGGCGCGAGCCAGAGCTGGTCGCCGCGTTCGGTCACAAGCATGGTGCGCGTCTGGTGGAGGAAATAGCCGGTTTCATGCGTCTTGTCCCAGGCACCGGAGTGGTGGAAATGCTCCCAGAGCGTCAACACCTCCGGATTGAGCATGGCGGCGATGGTATTGAAGTAGGAGCGGAGGAAAGGCTTCACGTCGTCACGCAGGGCGTACACCTCGCAGTTGCGCGTGTAGTAAGGCTGCACCTTGGAAAAGCCACCGAGGTTGAACCAGTCGTCCTCGTTCATTGCAGCCGGGTAGTCGAACCAGCCGTCCGCGAGGAATTGCCTGTCTTCCATGTGATCCAGGATGCGCTCGACTTCGCGGTCGTGCGGGTCGAACACACCTGCGGGGACGAGTTGGAGGGCGCCGATTTCAACGTCGTAGCACCAACTTCGACCACCATCCTGGCCGGGGAAGAACCCGGCGAGCTTGCCCGGGCTGTGCACCTGGGACGGGTAGTGCGGGATCCAGGTGCCGTTGCGCAAGGGCAGGGCAGCGGCCTGGGCCTGGGTCCAGCGGTAGGCGCGGAGGATATTCGCGCGAAGCTCCGCGGCGTGGGTGAGCGCGAGCTGTGAGGCGCGAATTGCGGGGCCTTCAGTTGGAGCCGACTTACGGGCGTGCTGCCTGAGCGATTCGGTGGTAGGGCGCGCTGTCCCCAGCGCGCCGCGAGCGGTCTGAGCTGTCCAAGACGCGCGTTTTTGATTGATCTCCGCCGGCGCACTGGGGACAGCGCGCCCTACCTTCGGGATAGGTCGGCTGCCGCGAGGAACGGCAAGGTCGGACAAGGCGGTGCCCACTTCGCGGAGCGCCGCGTAGTAATAGGCGTTCATGGCGTAGTGGTAGGCGAAGGAGTTCCAATCCGCCAGGACGCCGGGTGGCATGAGGCCAAATTCTGGCGCTGCTGCCCGCTTAGTCTTCTCGGTCTGGCGGACGATCCACTCGGCCACGCGCTCCAAGTTGGGCGCTACTTGGCGCAGCCAGTTGGTATCGCGGTAGAGTTGGTAATGCTCGCCAAGCGTCCAGAGGTGCCACGCGGTGCCGAAAGTCGTATAACCCGTGGTGAGGAAGCCGTTGGTATTGTAGCGATGGATGAAGAAATCCAGCCCGCGCCGCGCGAACTCTTCGTGGCCCATGAAGTCCATGCCGCGGATCACCGAATTGGCCTCGCTTTCCAGCGGGCCGTAGCTCATCGCCGCAATCCAGGGCGCGATGCGCGCGCCGCCGGCTTCGTTGCGCGCGGCAATGAGACAGCGCACCTGCGAGGAACGAATCACGTTATTGAGCAGCGGGTCGGGGGTATCCACTTGCATAGCCGCCGCGAGCGCAGCGTTCCAGTAGGTCTCGGTCTCCGCGCGAAGCTGGGCCAGGTCGGGCAGCGCTGAAACGATGTTTCCTGGTGCCGGGAGCCGGACGACAAAGGAAACCGACGTATGCGGAGGCAGGGTGCCGTTCAGTTTAAGATTGCTGCCGTTCACCGAAGCGTTGAGCAGGGTTGCGGTATGAGTAGTGGCCAGGGCGAAAGAGCCGGTTGCGTCCGCTGCGATGTAACCGACCGGGCAGCGCGTCAGACTCGCGACTTTCTGCTGCCGGCCATCCGCGAGGAAATTGAGGGACAGCGACGCCTCCGCCGGCTGGGCGAGCGTATTGGTAACGGTGAACTCCGATACGCAGAGGGAAGAGCGGTTGAGTCGCGCTGGATTGTCGGCCGCCTCGTCGGATGGTGCGACAAATGTGCGCTGGCGATACAGGATGCCCTGGTTTTCCGTAGTGATGACCGGTATCGGCAGCCAGCCCCCATCAAGGCTGCGGGTAAGAGTGGCTGCATGTCCATCGCCAAACTGGGGACGAATAGCGCCTGCGGTAGCGAACCAATCGTCGGTGAGATTGGTCGTGGCCTGAAAGCGCAGGGTGCCATCGCGCTCGACGACGAACTTGATGTTGTCGCAGGCAAGTGAGAGCATGACCGGGCCTTCGCGCTGGGTTTCGTGATGTGTGCGTGCCATCGCCTGCTCCAGGGTCTGGTCTGGCAGTTCGCGCACCTGCTGGAGGATAGTCTTCCGGCTGGCGATCTTCCGCTTGTAGTCCGCAAGCGTAATTGGCGCCGGGTCGCGGGTAACGAATATGCCGTGGTCGGGCAGATAAACGCACTCATTCGTCAGCACATCCTCGACTGCTACCCCAAAGGAGCCGGTGGGCAGGCGAAACTGGAGGACGGTGGGATCAGACGAGAATGTGGACGGGCGGCTACTGCGGACAGCCAGTTCAACCGGCGACATGAGGTCCCATATCAGCCCATTGAAGCTCTTCCCTGCCTCTCCCCGGACGTTCCTAACACGGGAAAACAGCACGCCATTGCAGACGGTGATCTCGCCGCGGGTGCCCTTAGCCGCATTCTCGGTCTCGACACGCAGGTTGACTGTTTGCCAACGCGAGCGCGTGAACGCGGACAGGCTGCGCACGACGGTCTGTGCAGTAGCGGGGAAAACCCAACGAACCTTCTGTGTCTGCACGGCGCCGTCTTTAAGGGATAGGCGAAAGACCAGGCGGTTGCCAATGGCCTGCATTTCGCCGGCCAGCGGTTTCCAATCGCCCTGCCAAGCCGATTCGCCGAACCAACCCTGCACCTGGACGGCATTTGTAACCGGCACTTTTGCTCCAGCGGGAAACTCCAGCGCCAGTTCCCTCAGCGCGCGGCGGTTGAGCCACTGGAGCCCAATGCAGCCAAGCCCTTTGGCGCTCACGGGCACCCGGTAAGTCCCATCCGGGCTTGCTGACAGGTTGGATTCCAGGAAGACGTCCTCCGCACGGAACTCTTCGATGCGGCTGGCGCGGGCGCCGTCGGTGCGGTTCGGGTCCCACGTTACCACGCGAGCAAAGCAGGCCATGTCCACCGGCTGCTCCGGGGCATGGCGGGCTGCAATGCTCGCTCGTGTCAACCGGACATTGAGCCAATTGGCCATGTCGCAGGTGATGCCGTCACCGGCGTCGTTCGCTTCCAGGCGCAACTCCTGCGCGCCTGCCAGGTCAACGTGGACGGGAGTTGGCGCATTGGTCTCTCGCAGGATGCCGCTGCCGAAGCGTTGCTGGCCATCCACTAAGATGCGGAAGATGACGCTGCCGCCGCTGCAAGGTTGCAGCCCCAATTCGGCGTCGAAGGCAGCATATTCACCTTCCAGCAGCACATTGATCGAGCCGTTCGCGTGATGGCCGAGGCCCTTGGCGTAGGTCTTGTCCCCAACTTGCAGCGACAAGCCGGCTTGCCCGGGTGCATGGGCAGCGGCATTCCAGCCCAGTTCACCCCAAGCTTGGCTTGTGGAGAGGATTAGTTCCGGGTGGTCACCCAGGTATTCGACCAACGCCGCTGCGGACTGATCCTGGGCGCGGATGGAGCAGCACAATAGAAAGATACCGGCAGCGAGAGACGACAAACGAGTTAGCGACAGGTTGTGCATATGTCTCGTCAGTTTAGCAGTCCGGCGGCATGGTGAAGCGCGCCTGCCTCGGCGTGGACTTGGCGCAGCGCAACTACCAGGGCGGGAGACGTCAGAAGACTGACTCCAGAGGGGAGGGCAGGGTTGGGGTGTGGCAGCTCCTCTCGATCACCGAGGCCGGAATCTTTCAGCAGGCGAAGGCGCTGCTGGATAAGCTCGCGGACTTCATTGGCATTGTTTACCCCTCGGAACCAGGCGGTGTGCAGATTTTCGAAGGGTTGGTTCTGTTTGTGGTGGCTGCTGCTGCCGCCGCCGCCGGCGGTCTCCACCCGGAGGTCGGCAATGCCGAGGGCGCGCTGGACCGGCCCCTGGGAGATCGAGATGTTTTGGATGTTGGCGAAGTTCACCGTCATCTCCCGAACGGTGACCACGCCCTCGCGCACCCGCAAGCTGCGATCAGTCACCACATACCAGCGTTTCTCATATTCCAGGCGCAGAACGGCCAGATTGAACAGGCAGCCCAGGACATCGAGAGCCAGCACGAGGAGTGGAAGCATGAGGAGCAACGAACCCCACGGTTGACCTTGTCGCACCAGGATCAAGGAAGCAGTTGCGACGGGAACAACGAGTGCGATCACGACGATGAAGACGGCCAGGGCGGTTTTGAGTGCCCAGATGAAGAGCAGATATTTGTAGTAGTTCGGGGCAGTGCGGAAGATGCGGGTGCTCGCTTCGTCGCCGGGCGGCGGAGCCGGGTCGTGCGGGATGCGCAGCAACCGTTCGCAGGCTTGGCGGAACGACTTATACATGGGGCGGGGGTTGAGGTTGAGGCGGCTGAGATTGCGACTGCGGCGAGCTTGGGCTGCGGGCCTCGATCAGTTCGCGCGTGCGACGCAGTTCATCACGGATACCCAGGAGCAGGGAAACCATTTCGGCATCGCCGCCAGAGGTTGGGATAGCAGCCGTATGGATCTGATCTGCGGACGGGCGGGGCGAACTAGAACGGGTCTGATAACCCCGCATGCGGGTGTAGAGGAAATCGCGGATGGCTTCGTAATCTCTGAAGCCTTCAATGTCCAACTCCGGGCCGGAAGACCCAGAAGCGGTCTGAATCTGCACGTTGGCCAGGCCGAGCCAGCGTTGGAGGATGCCGGAGCGAAGGTGGATGTCCTGAATGCGCGAGTAAGTCAGATTGGTCTCACGGCGGAAGAGGATGCCGACCTTCATGTGGATGCCCTCCTCATCAAACCGGTAGCGCAAGGTGTGATACCGGAAATAGAGGTAGGGGAGCATGATCACCAACCCCGGCCCGGTGAGGATCGCGCGGATGATGTAGTAGGTCCAGAGCGCCGGGTGTGGCCGCTCGATCGTGCGAATTCTCTCGGACACAGGTTCTGTCGTCATAGGCACCACATCGCCCAGGTCATGGGCTTCCTTTGCATGCAGGGTGCGGCGGCCAGGATTGGAGGATCAAGACAAATGTATAGGGTTTGATCTGCTCACCCGAGCTGGATACTCTTTCGGTACAAACGTTGTGGACATCTCAGTGCTGATCTGCGCGTTCGCGGGACCTTCGGCCAGGGGACAGTTGATAGGCGATTGGGTTCAGCTTGTGGAACAGGGCGGTACCAATGAGTTGCGGACTGCCCAAATGGCGCAGGCGGGTGAATCGAGGGCAGGTTTGAGCCCGAAGCGCTTGCCCGATTGATTCAACCGCAGGGCTCCGGCTGAGACCCAAGCCGCCCGAATGTATCGGGTATCAGTGCCGCGGCGGGTGCGGGCCGCCTTCTCTGGGCTGATGCAACTGGCGCAGGCCGCGGCGAAGCGTTTCGATCTCCTGCTCGTCGGCGGTCTTCTGCCGCTCGGCCAACTCGAGGGTCTCAAGCACGGCTTCCATATCGTCGAGGGTGGCGCGGAGCGTCTCGATGATCTCATTGACTTCTTCGATTGCCTGCGAAACGGCGATGGGAGCCCGGGGTTCGGGCTCGCGGGTTAGTGGCGGGAAAGGTCCCCGGGGCTCGCGTGTTGGAGGCCGGGGAGCTTCTCGCGGCTCGCGCATTTGGGGAGGAGCGGTCTCCCGCATTTCGTGCGCTGGCGGCGGAGCAGTCGCTTGCTCGGTCTGGATGGGTTCCGGACCGGGGTGAATCGGCTCGGCCGCTCCGGCAGACGGTGCGAGCGGCTCCTGGACGGGGGGGCGGGGTGGGCCTCGCCGGCCACCTCTACGCCCACGCCCGCCGCGCCGGCCGCGTGGCGGAGGTCGAGAAGTTCCAGGTTGCTCGGGCGTTACGTTTTCCGCGCCAGATGTTTCTTCGGGAGCCATGCTGGCTTCAAATTGCCCGTAACCCATATAAATGCAATGGGAATTATCCGCTTGCCCGGTCCAACAACAGGATTGCTTCTTTGGCTGGTTTAGGGTTTGGTTTGCACTGTGAGATTTAACTTCAAGCGTTTGGACCTGCAGATGACCCACACGTGGACGATTGCCCGGGGCAGCGGCACGAACCTCTCCAAGACAGTCGTCGTGGAATTAACTGGCGCCGACGGCACCGTCGGCCTCGGGGAAGCGGCACCCACGTCGCGCTACAAGGAATCCGTCGATACTGTGCAGGCGTTCTTCAAGAAGGTGGATGCGCGCGGCCTTTCGTTCACTGACGTCGAAGGGAGCATGACTTACCTGGACACGCTTTCGCCGCACGATATGTCGGCCAAATGCGCCCTGAACCTCGCCTTGCTGGACGGGGAGGCCAAACGCGCGAAGAAGGCGGTTTACGACTATCTCGAGCTCGGCTTCCGCGAGAACCACCACGTGACCTCCTTTACCATCGGCATCGATAAGCCAGAGATGATCCGTAAGAAAGTCCTGGAGGCGGAGCGGTTTCCGGTGCTGAAGGTGAAGGTGGGCGTGGCCGACGACAAGGTGAACTTGCAGGCGTTGCGCGAGGTCGCTCCCACCAAGACGATACGGGTGGACGCCAACGAAGGCTGGAAGACCAAAGAGCAGGCGCTGGAAATGCTCGAGTGGCTCGCAAAAGACGGGCATATCGAGTTCGTGGAGCAGCCCATGCCGGCGGCCACGCCGACCAAAGACTGGACGTGGCTCAAGCAGCGCTCGCCGCTGCCAATCTTCGCCGACGAATCGTATCATCTTGCAAAGGATGTGGCCCAGGTGGCGGATTGCTTTCACGGCGCAAATGTGAAGCTGGTGAAGTGCGGAGGCGTCAGCGCCGGCTACGACGCTCTCCGGGCGGCCCGCAAGGCGGGATTGAAGACGATGCTCGGCTGCATGATTGAGAGCAGCATTCTGATCAGCGCCGCCGCGAGCCTCGCTGAGTTGTGCGACTATCTCGATCTGGACGGCAACATCCTCATTTCCAACGACCCTTACGTCGGCGTCACGGCGGAGAAGGGGATGCTGTCATTCGCCAGTGCGCCGGAGAAGTTTGGTCTGCGGGTCAGCGCGCGGGCATAGAGTCGATCAGATTCCTCAGGTCAGGATAGCTGAGTGTTCGACGGCTCCCGCTGGCGTTAGGCTGTAGGGTGGGGCGCTCCGGCTTGTTAACTACCCGAACCATTGCGCTGCCAGACACCGGCCATGCGCGATCCCATGTTGCAGAGGTGTTTACACTGGCGTTCCCACCTCCGCCACCTGTTCACGTCGAGCGTCCACGGCGAAGTCTCGGGCGAAGCGGTTTAACCGGCTCGATAAACCTCTGATGTAGCTGGCAGACTTGCCGCGCGCCTCTTTGCTTTCGATAACCTCGGCCACAACTTCGGCGACGGTCTTGCGGATTATCAGATCCGCGCGATGGCGCGCCAACAATTTGGCCGCCTCCATATGGTAATCGCCGCCGAGAATCTCATGGGACTTAGCGACGATGGCAACGGCCACTTCCAGGCTTAGGCCGGTCGGGCGCAATAGCTCGGTTGCGTGGCCAAAGCTGGCGGCCTATGCATCGGTCAGGCTCGCGGCGGTCACTTGGCCGGTGCTTATTTGGCCGGCCAGTGTCTCCGCGGTGGCGACGGCCTCGCCGTGATCGCTGAAACGACGCAAGCGGCGGGCGCCGGCCGTTGTAGTCCTCGACTTCAAAGACAGCGTGGGCTCTTTTGACTATCTTGCCGTCCTTGCGTTTGCTCTTGATGGTTTTCTGGCGGCGATATACCTTCACGGCCACGTTGCCGACTTTGACGGTTTCCGGCTTCTGTTTTTTGGTGAAGTCGGCGACGTGAATAGAAGCCAATGTTTGAATGGCTTTTGGAGAGATGGCCGAGTGGCTGAAGGCGGCGGTTTGCTAAACCGTTATACGGTCAAAAGCCGTATCGGGGGTTCGAATCCCCCTCTCTCCGCCATTCCTTAGCAAAGTATTGATTCTATTGGTCTGAATGCGGCAAACCGGCGAGCCAGTGGGCGATTGCTGACGTCAGGCAGGCTTCGTATTTAGCTGAAACCAGCCATTGCCCCGGAGAGCACTGGGGTGGGTGATATGCGACTGGCTGCCGGCACTCCCGTCCGACTTGTTGTGCTGGAAGGCTACTGAGTGCTGGCAAGTCAGATGTGGGCAGAGAATATGAGAAATGTGCTTGCGGTGTCTTGCGTAAACGTTTACGACCGTAAACAGAATGAAACCGCTGGCTCGTACCAAGCCGTCGAGTTCGAATGGCTCAATAACCATCAGGGAAGTGGCCGTGGAGGCCGGGGTCTCGACGGCAACGGTGTCACGCGCGTTGGCGGGTCTGGGTGGGGTTGCGCAGGAAGCGCGACATCGCGTCGCTCGGGCCGTCGCTAATCTCAATTACCGCCCGAATCGCCTCGCCAGAGGCTTGCGCCTCGGTCACCGGAAGGTGATCGGGGTAATCATACCGGATTTGCAGAATCCGTTCTTCACCGGGGTAGTCCACGGAGTTGAAGCCGAGCTCTACCGTGCGGGGTACACCCTTCTGCTCGGGAATTCAGACGGACTGGCCGTGCGGGAAAAGGAGCAGTTGGAAACATTGCGTGGCGAGGGAGTCGCCGGCTTGGTGTTCATACCCGGAAACCAGCCGACGGCCAACTTTGTGACAATTCCGTAAACAAGGCCGTCGTTTACCGAGCGGCTAATTGATCCACGAGAACCACTGATAACGCAGCACTAAAACTAAACTAACCCAATTCCACTATGTTTATTGTCGAAGCCTACCCTCTCGCCATCGCGATGTGTTTGATCACCATGCTCTGCTGGGGTTCCTGGGCCAACACCCAAAAGCTCGCCAGCAAGGAATGGCGCTTCCAGCTTTTCTATTGGGACTACGCCATCGGCGTGTTCTTGCTGGCGCTGCTGCTGGCTTTCACCCTGGGCAGTAGTGGCGCCGGTGGCCGCAGTTTTATGGCCGATCTCCAGCAGGCGGATAGCCAGTGGCTCGGCAGCGCGTTTCTGGGCGGGGTGATCTTCAATTTATCGAATATCCTGCTCGTGGCGGCGATTGACATTGCCGGCATGGCGGTCGCGTTTCCGGTGGGCGTCGGGCTCGCGCTGGTGCTCGGTGTCATCACCACCTACCTTTCGACCAAGGTGGGCAATGTGCCGATGCTGGGTCTAGGGGTGGCGGCCGTCATGGTGGCCATCGTCCTGGATGCGCTGGCCTACAAACGCCTGGCCAGCGGCGGCCAGAAAACGCCGGTTAAGGGCATTGTCATCTCCGTCGCGGCGGGCGTGCTCATGGGCTTTTTCTATAAGTATGTGGCCCAGGCGATGGGTCAAATCGAGCCGATCACGAAGACGTTGGAAGCCGGCAAACTCAGTCCATATACGGCCATCGTGCTGTTCAGCGTCGGGCTGTTGCTCTCGAATCTGCTGTGGAACAGCGTCATGATGATCAAGCCCTTTACCGGGCCCCCGGTGGCGTTTGGCGACTATTTTACCAAAGGCAATCTCCGGCTCCATCTGGTCGGGATCCTGGGCGGGATGATCTGGAACGTCGGCATGTCTTTTAGCATCATTGCCAGCACCAAGGCCGGCGCCGCTCTCTCCTACGGTCTTGGCCAGGGAGCGACCATGATCGGCGCCTGCTGGGGTGTGTTCATCTGGAAGGAATTCAAAGGCGCGCCCAAGGGCACCAACAGCCTGTTGGCCGCGATGTTCCTGTTCTATCTCATCGGCTTGGCAGTGTTGATCCTCTCCAAGCTCACCTCCTGACTCAAGGCTCTCAAACAAAAATCCAGTTTCAATCGTGAAAACCAAAACTAAAGCAAAACCCCGAATCCTGGTCATTGGCAGCTCAAATACCGACATGATCATCAAGCTCGACCGCATTCCGCAGCCGGGCGAGACCATTCTGGGCGGCGAGTTTGTCACGGCCGCCGGGGGCAAAGGCGCCAACCAGGCAGTGGCAGCGGCCCGCGCGAGCGGCGACGTCACATTCATCGCTCGCGTTGGCCGGGACATGTTCGGAGAAAAGGCCGTGGCCGGATTTGTGCAGGATGGCATCCATGTTCAATACGTTACACGTGACCCGGCCGCGCCCTCGGGCGTGGCGCTCATCTTCGTGGCCAAGGACGGCGAAAACACTATCGCCGTGGCGAGCGGGGCCAACCGGTTGCTTTCCACAGCCGACGTGAAGAAAGCCAAGAGGTGCATTGCAGGCGCGAGGGCCGTGGTGATGCAGCTCGAAACACCGCTGGCAACCGTGCAGGCCGCCGCCGAACTTGCGAGCCGGGCGAAGGTGCCCGTGATATTGAATCCGGCCCCGGCGCGGGTCTTGCCCGACAAACTACTCAAGCTAGTTTCCATTCTTACCCCGAACGAGTCCGAGGCCGAATTGCTCACCGGCATCGCGGTCACGGGCGAGGCCACCGCCGTGCAGGCAGCCGACAAGCTTCGCGCTCGGGGCGTCGAGACTGTCATTCTCACGCTGGGCGCTCGTGGTGCGTTCGTGGCTACCGCTTCGACCCGGCAACTCGTTTCCGGATTTCGAGTGAAGGCGGTGGATTCGACCGCAGCCGGAGACGTTTTCAATGGGGCGCTGGCGGTGTCGCTTGGCGAGGGCCGCCCACTGCTCGAGGCAGTGCGCTTTGCGAATGCCGCCGCGGCGATTTCCGTGACTCGCCTCGGGGCGCAGCCTTCCGCGCCAACTAGAAACGAAATTGAAGCGCTCCTGGCCAGCCCGGGAGCCTTCGCGACCGCACTCAGCCCTGACGATGGGTGGGGCGTCGGCGGGCCGGGCGTCCTGACCATTCCTTCGGCCGGTTTCGGGTTGCCTATGCAAACCGCCGCCGGAGAGAAGCCTTAGAAACTACTCGGTGCAATAATCCTGTAACCGAAAAACCGCTGCGTCAGAACCAAAGAAACAGCAACAATCCAATGACGAACCGACAGATAACAATCAACAAGAGTCGTATGAAAATGAATAAAACAATCCGCATGCTGCTCGCCTGCCTGGCCGGCGCATGTCTATTCGGCAGCCAAGCCAATGCCGGCACTTTGAGCGCCTCGGTGGCCGCAACTCCGGCAACAATCAACCTGACCGCGGTGGGCGCGCTCGACTGGGCCCGCTGGGGTGGAGGGAACTCTACTGCTGACGATCCAGCCGCTTACAATCACAAGGCCAGCGTGACACCGCTAATCAGTACCTACACGCTGGTCGGCCCGGACGCGGCGACCAGTGCGGAGCAATGGAACGACGCTGGGTCCCCCTTATTTACCTGGAGCGATGGCACGCCCACGTTAACCGGCGATGGGTTGGGGAACGGCGGGAGTTTTTTCCCCAACACCGGAAACTCCATAAGTGGGGTAGGGGACGGTTACCAAATCACTGTTCCGGCGTCCACAAAACCCCAAATTCTCAAGGTATTTACAGGGTGCTACTCTGCATTGGCCAACTTTAATGCCGCGCTTAGCGACAACAGCGCCCCTCCCTATAATGATCAGAGTATGGATGATCAAACTGGTGATGGTTTCGATGGTGTTTATACGATCATGTTCGCTGCCGGTTCGGCCGGCCAGACTCTTACCGTCACCATAACCATGACAAACGTCACTGCCTTCGATACAAATTATGCCAACGTCACTCTTGAAGCGGCCATACTGACCGGCCCGGAGCCGATCATTTTGACTCCACCTGCTTCCAGTACGAATTGGGTAGGGCAGAACCAGCAATTCTCGGTGGCGGTTGACGGTATCCCGCCGTTTTCTTACCAGTGGTGGCAGGAATCGGGCGGTGTTTATGCCCCGCTGGCCGACGGCGGCCAATTCTCCGGATCGACCTCGAATACTTTGACTCTCAGCAACTTGGTGTTCGCCAATGCGACAAATTACTACGTCGTCATTACCAATGCTTACGGCAGGGTCACGAGCAGTATGGCCGCTTTGACCGTTCTACCAGTCACTGGGACCTTAATCGGCGCCAGGCCCGCATCCCCGGCGACGGTTGACCTGACCGCGGTGGGCACCCAGGACTGGGCGGCCTGGGGTTTGAACGTAGAAACCGATTTCGATCAAAAGGCCGGGGGCACCAATCAAATTGGCAACTTCACTCTCATCGGCCCTGCCCCCAATGGTCCGTTTCGATTTAACAATGCGCTGGCCGCCTATTCCTGGAGCGATGGCTCGCCCGACCCAACCGCGGCTGCCACAACGACTGGAGTTTATTTTAATGGCATCAACAACGGTTACCAAATCACAGTCCCGGCGGACCAAACGAGGAGAATTCTCACGGTCTATGCGGGGGGGTGGAATACGGCGGTACACTTTGAGGCCGCGCTCAGCGATAGTTCTGCCCCTATCTATGTTGATCAGAGTCTTGTTACTCCCGCCAATTCCTCTCTCATCGCTGCCTATACAGTTGAGTATGTCGCAGGTTCGCCCGGCCAGACGCTTACCATCAACGCCTATTGTGCCACGGACGGCGGCAATGTCACGCTCATGGCGGCTACACTGAACGGCCCGCAGCCGCTCATCGTGACTCAACCTGCCTCCCAGACGAGTTGGGTAGGGCAGAAGATACCATTCTCGGTGAATGCTATGGGTTGGCCATCGCTAGGTTACCAATGGTGGCGGCAAGCCAATGGCGTTTATTCCCCGCTTGCCGATGGCGGCCAATTCTCCGGGTCATCCACGCCGACGTTGACCATCAACAACCTGGCGTTCGCGAACGCGACGAATTACTATGTTGTGGTCACCAATGCTTACGGCTCGGTCACGAGCAGTGTGGCAAATTTGACCGTTTTGCCGCCCCTTGGAACCATGCAGGGTGGAGTAGATACCAACATTGGCTCCTTAACGGTTGTTGACCTCACGGCCGAAGGCACGTTGGACTGGGCCGACTGGGGTCTGGCCGACGTGAACGATTTCAATGAAAAGGCGGTGGGAGGAGTCCCAGTAGGCCTAATCAGCAACTGGGCGTTGTACGGCACTATCGGCTATGGCCCGCTTTTGGATAACTTCGGCGACCAACCATACGGATTGTCGTGGACCGATGGCACGCCCACCCCGACCGCCAGCACAACAGGATTTGGCACGGCCAACTATGTATATGTGGGTAGCTTGAACAGCGGTTTCCAAATCACCGTCCCGGCGGACACAACCAAGGAGGTTCTGAAGTTATATTATATGGGCTGGGGTTGCCGGACCCGCGTTATGGCCACGCTCAGCGACAACAGCGCGCCCACCTTTATTAACGATAGTGTGGATGACCCGGCTGGTAACATTGCTTACGGAGTCGCGACGATCTATTTCGCCGCAGCTTCGGCCGGTCAGACCCTCACTGTCACAGAATATGACCTTTTGGACTACATGGGTGGCAACGTCGGCATCACTGCGGCCACGCTGGCCCGCCCAGAGCCGATCAATATCACGTTTAGCAGGTCGGGTTCGAGTCTGCAGTTGACCTGGCCGTATGGCACGCTGCTGCAAGCGACCAACGTGACCGGGCCGTGGACTGTAAACGGCAATGCCTTGCCACCATCATACACCGTTACGCCGACCGGACCTCAGATGTTCTATCGGGTGCAGGTGCAATAATTCAGGCATTTGGCCTTCTAATCGAACTGCTGGTCGTCGTCGCGATCATCGCCATCCTGGCGGCGTTGCTCTTGCCGGCTTGGAGCGGCGCCAAACAACAGGCCTACATCACCCAATGCCTCAGCAAGACGCGGCAGATTGGGATGGCGACCAAGGTGTACATGACTGACTATAATAGTAAAGTTTCCCTTCGATGACGGGAAGCCGGGAGATTACTGGCAGGGATACGCTTCCAACGGCGACCTCGAATCAACTTGGCGACCTGGCAGCCATTTCCTGGCTTGACGCCCGCCCCATGCCAAGCAAGATTTGCAATCATGACCACGACGCGCCGGGAATTTCTTGCCTCCTCTGCCAAAGCCCTCGCCGTTGCGCCGTTCCTCCCCGGCGCTCTCGCCGCGGCCGATTCCGCCGCCCAGCTCCCCAAACCCCTGCGCATCCTTCTCCTTGGTGGCACGGGATTTCTCGGGCCCGCCTGCACCGATTCGGCCATCGCCCGCGGCCACTCGATTACTCACTTCAACAGTGGCCGCACCGAGGAAAGGCGCCGCGCCGTTGGCCGCCCTTCGGTCGTCCCGTCCGGCGTCGAGCAGCTCTACGGCAACCGCGACCCGAATAAGACCGCAGACGACCGCCGGAACGAAGGCAAGGCTGACGCCCCGAAGGATCCCAACAGTCCTAAAGGGCTTTCCCAGCTCGAAGGGAAGATGTGGGATGCCGTCATCGACACCAGCGGCTACTTCCCCCGCATGGTTAAGGCTTCCGCCGAACTGCTAGCACCCAACGTGAAGCAGTATATCTTCATCTCCACTTGCTCCGTCTATAAGAGCGCCAGCGTTCCGAACGCCGATGAAACTGCGCCCTTGGCCGCGCTCGATGACCCCACCACTGAAGACATGGGCAAGGACTTCGCTAACTATGGTGGCGGCAAAGCCCTTTGTGAAAAGGCCGCCGAGGCCGCCATGCCCGGGCGCGTCGCCAACCTGCGGCCGGGCTTCATGGTCGGCCCGCGCGACACCTCGGGCCGCTTCATCTACTGGCCCGTGCGCGCGTCTCTTGGCGGAACGATGGCCATCCCGGGCGCGCCCGCTGACCCGATCCAGCTCATCGACGTCCGGGATGTCGCCGACTGGATCATCCACTGCATCGAAGACCACATCGTCGGCATCTATAATGTCACCGGTCCGGACAAAGAACTCCCGATGCGTGGCATGTTGGAAAGCATCCGCAAAGGCGTCGGATCGGAAGTCTCCTTCACTTGGATTGATAACGGCTTTCTGGAGGCCCGCCATGTCCCCCAGGACAAGTTCCCGCTCTATGTCCCACCCATCGGCGATAATGCCGGCTTTCATCGTTGCAGCATCGCGCGTGCGCTCGCGCGGGGGCTGAAGTTCCGTCCCCTCCCCGCGACTGCCAAAGCGACGCTCGACTGGTATCAGTCGCTCCCGCCCAATATCCAGGCTGGGGTCGCTCCGCAGTTCGCCACACACCCCAATGAAGAAGCGTGGCTCGACACGGAAAAACACTTGCTGGAAGCCTGGGCAAAGCACGGAGAGGACACCGGCAACCGGCCATAGCTGCCCTTGAAAGGACAATTATTCCAGCATTCCCTGGTCAGCGGCCCGGATAGCGCGTGCGCACGGAATAGAGCGAGGTTCGGGCCGGAACAAAGAGCGTGCGGTGGTCAGCACCCCCGAAGACAAGCTGCAGAGGGCGCTCGGGCACTTCGATGGTGTCAATGAGCTTACCGACGGAGTTATAGACATAGACCTGGCCGGCAGCGATGTAAACGTCGCCGCGCGAGTCCACCGCCGCGCTCTCACCGCCCTGCTGGGCGAAAAGGCGGAAGTCCGTTAGGCTCCCGTCCGGGTTCACGGTGCCAGCCCAGGTCGTGAGCTCGGCCTCGTCGGTGACATAGAAAGGCTGTCCCGGCAGGATCGGCGCGAGGCCGAAAGATCGGAGCTGGGCGCTCGACTTAACGCCCCAACTCACCGTCCCGCTGAGAAAGTCCGCGCCGGCGGCCAGAACGGTCGTGCCATCGGGTGAGACGAAGTGCGCGGCAGGATGCGAGAGCGATTCGCGGTTCAAACGCCAGTCGCTGACTGGCAGGAAGAAGGTCTTCCCAGCCCGGCTGGCGACGGCTTCCTGCGGCAGCGGCACGATGGCACCATGCGGCTTCAAGGTATAGACGATGCCTTTGCCCGCGTACGAGATCACTATCAGATTGCCGCTCTGGTCCACGGCCAGGTTGACGGGATCCAGGGGGAGATCGCTGATCGTAGAGAGCTGACCCGAGGCGGGGTCCCAACGATGGATGCGCTGACAATGGGCGTCCACGAAGCAGAAGTCGCCTCGCGGGCCGGCGGCCCCACCCGATATGTTGTAGAAGCCACCGGCGAGCTTCTCCACTTTCGCCCCACGCGCCAGGACGGGCGAGCGCACGGCGGCCTTCGGCTGCGGCGCCCGGCCGGAAAGGTCAAGCCAGGCGAACTCGCGCTGGCGGACCTCAACCTTGTGGGTCTGGTCGAAGACAGCGGAGTCATAGCTGACCTTGCTGTTGCTGTAGCAATGCACGTTGCGGAAACGGATGTCTCGCGAGTTGGATACTTTGATCGCCCAAGGGAACGGTTGGAACGAACTTATGACGCGGTAGCCGTGGAAATTCGCGACCGTTATGTCGCGGGAAGCGTCGATCTCGAGCGGCAGGTCGAAGCCGCTTTCGCCGCGCTCCGCTTCCGTCTGCAAGGCATAGAAGCGCCAGTGGGCGGCGTTGCGGACCTGGACTTCGTGGCGGACGTGGTGCTCGCTGGACATCTGGTAAACGCGGCCTTCGGTCTCGGTGTCCGAGACCAGCATCCCGGCCTGGGCGAAGGTGGAGGGCGTCCACAGATCGAGGAACGTTCCGCCGCCGCCGTCGGTGACCCAGAGGCTGGGGTATTGGCTGTCCCAACGGCGATTGGGGTCGGGGTCGGAGGTGTGGTTGGTGTTGTAGGGGTTCTCGCGTGAGCCGTCGGGCTTGGGTGTGCCGTGGCCTCCGAGAAACCGCACGTCGTTCATCATCGAACCGGGCCCGGCCTTCCAGAGAGCGGCGACCGCGCGCGGGTTCGCGCCGCTGGTGTAGAGGCCGACGCCGATGACGATGTTGCTCCCGTCCCGGGGCGCTTCCAGCAGCGCTTTGGGCCCGCCAATCCCCTGAAAAGCCGGCGTGGCGTCGGGCAGGATGATCTGCGTCGCTCCGGGGTGGAGCCCGATCAGCACGGTGTCGGGTCGCAGGGCGAGCGTGTCGCGCACGACATAGAAGCCCGAGGGCAGGTAAATAGCCGGGTGCGCGGCGATGGCTTTCTGGATCACCTCAGTGTCATCGGTGATGCCGTCCCCTTTGGCGCCTAGTTCGCGCAGATTAACCCACGTCTCGCAAGGAGGCGGAGTTGGCAGATCGGAAGGGACGGGCGGCGACAAGGCCGCAACCGGGGTAGCGTCAAAGAGCGTCTCGATCCGTGGCACGGCGCCCACGTCCACGAAATGGAGGCCGTGGGAAAAGGTCTTCACAGCATAAGTCTCCGCAGGTGCGGTGAAGCGCCGGCCGCTGTCGCGCAGGGCGGCAAACACAGGCACAGCGCGGCAAGTGACCCCCTCCATATTGATCTCGTTGCGCGGGTTGTTTTCGACACCGAACACAAAGGCAGGGCCGGAGACCTCCTCGATGCGAGCGTCCTTGATCCAGAGCTCGTCGGCCCAGCCAGGTTCGAGGGCCACGGCCGTGGGCACGCGCAGGAATCTGGGTCGAATAAGCGTAAGCCCGGCCTCGCGCTCAAGTATCGCGGCCTCGCGCTGTCCTTCAAAGCGGCAGTCAATGACGGTGAATTGCCAACCCGGAGAGGGCTTCGCGGTCCAGATCGCGTAGCGACCGCCGAAGAAGTGGACATCTTCGACGACATTGCCGGCCCCATGAATTCCGGCCAGCGCTGGCCCGAGGCGAAAATCCATGTGGGCCAGGAAGCAATGCTGGGCGTAGCGGGCGCGCACGGCCACAGCGCCGGTGTTCCCATCCTCGATCTCGACGTCGAGGTTCGAGAACGCCGAGTAGAAGGTGCCGGGACTGGCATCGGGAACGGATGCGTTGGCGCTGTCCGGGTTGGCCGGTCGTCCACGCCGGAAGCCGGGGCGGCCGCCGGCGAAGAATATCAGCACCTTTTCGTGGGCAGGGTCCTGGAATCCGGGTGTGTTGGCGGCCAGGACAAGGACGGGCCGCGTGGCGCCGTAGCCGACCAAGCGAATGCCGGGCCAAACATAGAGCGTGCCGCTGACGCGATAGCGTCCTGCTGGCAGGAGCACGATGCCCTGACCGGTCGTCTCCTGAACCTGGTCAATGGCGTGTTGCAGGGCGGCCGTGTCATCGCCCGCGCTGGAGCCGGTGAAATAAACCGCCTTGGGATCCGCCAGGCGCTGGGTGTAATAGGAGGCTGGCCAGGCCAGTGGCGTGGCGAGGAGAACGGCGGCAATCGCCAAACCCTTGAGCATAGAGTGGCCTTGCCTATTAAGCGCCGCGGAGGTGAGGGCATTAGGGCATGCGGGCAGTTGCATGCTTCATAGGCTATCGGCAGCGAGGAAGGCGTCAAGTTGCGTGATGCCTCCGCCCAGAATTGAGATGCTCCCTTCGGCACAGAGACTCGGAAATGGGGCCTGACACGCCTCTCTGGTTAGGATTATGATCCTCGCATGAACAGCAGCCAGACCTTGCCGGGATGCTTGAGGACTTCATTCAATTGCCTTGCCGCCACAATCCTCGCCGCAGGGTGCCAATTCAGTCCGCTGGTCGCCGCACCCGCGCAGCCGCTCAACTGGACGACGCAGCAGGATCACCAGAACATGATGGACCAGTTGGGCATTATCCGGCTGCGCCCAGGACCGAGCGGACAGCCAGGCGCCACCAACTCGGCCAACTATGATCCTGCCAAGGCAAATCCTTTTCCTAACCT
>Ga0182014_10003095_pt1 | contig 20343 bp, 15 predicted proteins | sample 612S2DmetaG_FD_120489 | JGI IMG/M metagenome (GOLD analysis project Ga0182014, IMG submission 120489) | Permafrost microbial communities from Stordalen Mire, Sweden - 612S2D metaG | ecosystem: Environmental > Terrestrial > Soil > Wetlands > Permafrost | place: Sweden: Stordalen | collected... | reverse complement strand
GTGAGCGACCCCTCGCGGCTGATGGTGCTGGACGAGATCGCCGGCCTGCTGGCTCACCGGATCATCGCGCGCGTAGCCACGCTCTCGCAGATTACCGACCTGCTCAAGAAGACCGAGCAGTCGCAGCGCGTGCTCGACGAGGCAAGCGAGGGCCTGACCTTCGACGTGCTCACCGGCGACGACAGCTCCGACGAGAATATCTCGATCGAGAAGCTCACCAGCGAAGAGGACATCAGCCCCATCATCCGGCTGGTGGATACGACCATCTTCACAGCGCTCGAGCGGCGGGCCTCGGATATCCATATCGAGACCAACGACGATTCCGTCGTGGTGAAGTACCGCATCGACGGCGTGTTGCAGGCGGCAATGGCGCCCATTGCGCGCGAGCACCACTCCACTATTCTGAGCCGCATCAAGATCATGAGCGAGTTGGACATCGCCGAGCGGAGGGTGCCGCAGGACGGGCGCTTCAGGGTGCGCTACAAGGGCAGACTCATCGACTTCCGCGTCTCCATCATGCCCACGATTCATGGCGAGAACGCTGTCCTCCGCGTGCTTGACAAAGAATCGATGAGCGAAAAGTTCAAGCACCTGACTCTGGACGTGGTGGGCTTTGCCGACGCGGACTTGAAGCGCTTCCGGCGCTATATTCGCGAGCCATACGGGATGGTGCTGGTGACGGGACCGACGGGGTCGGGAAAGACGACCACCTTGTATGCCGCGCTCAACGAGATCAAGAGCGATGAAGACAAGATCATCACCATCGAGGATCCGGTGGAGTACCAGATTCGAGGAATTACCCAGATTCCGGTGAACGAGAAGAAGGGCCTCACCTTTGCGCGCGGACTGCGGTCGATTCTGCGCCACGACCCGGACAAGATCCTTGTGGGCGAGATCCGCGATAACGAGACGGCGCAGATTGCCATCAACTCGGCCTTGACGGGGCACCTTGTCTTCACCACCGTCCATGCCAACAATGTGGTGGACGTGCTGGGCCGCTTCATCAACATGGGGGTTGAGGCATATAACTTCGTCTCTGCGCTTAACTGCATCCTGGCGCAGCGGCTGGTGAGGACCAACTGCGAGTACTGCTCGCGGACGGTTTTCTACGGCGACGACACTCTGTTGGCCTACGGGATGGATCCGGCCGAGTGGCGCGGCTTCGGTTTTCGCGAAGGCGCCGGGTGCTTGGAATGCGGCGGGACAGGCTATCGGGGCCGGACCGCGATCCATGAGCTGCTGGACTTGACCGACCCCATCCGGGAGTTGATTCTGGAGAAGAAGCCCACATCGGAGGTGCGCAAGCTTGCCCGGAAAGAGGGGATGAGCTTTCTGCGCGAGTCGGCGCTGGAGCGGGTTCGTCGCGGCATCACAACGCTCAAGGAGATCAACAAGGTTACGTTTATCGAGGCGTCGCGCTAATGGATTCGATACTGAGCAAGACGGGATTCCAGCCGGGCGGGCGTCCACCTGCGGCGGTGGAGGTTGCGCCCGAGGGGGTGCTGGCCGGTGCGCTGCCGGGGCCGGGACAGACGCCGGTCTACGCTTTCCAGACGTTGCCGGATGGAGCCTTGATGCCGGGGATCGGCGAGCCGAATTTGAGGGCGCCGGAGGCTGTGGCGGAGGCGATCCGTTCAACCCTTGACCAGGTCTCGCCGCGCACCAACTCTATAACGCTGGTAGTGCCGGACACTGCGGTGCGCGTCTTTGTTCTGGACTTCGATTCCCTTCCCTCCAAGGCGGCCGAAGCTCTTCCCGTGCTGCGCTTCCGGCTGCGGAAGATGATCCCATTCGACGTGGAGCACGCGGGATTAAGCTATCAGGTGCTGGTGGAGAATGAGGACGAGTGCAAGGTGCTGGCGGCCGTGATGCCGGGCTTGGTACTGGCTGAATATGAGGCCGCCGTCCGCGCTGCCGGCTACGAGCCGGGAGCCGTGCTGCCGTCGAGCCTGGCGGCTTTGGAAGCCGTCGATTCGCTGGAAGCTGTGCTGATTGCCAATCTGAGTTCCCTGGCGCTGACCACATGCATTGTCAATGGGCAAGATCTCCTGCTCTATCGCACGCTCGACCTTCCTCCCGATCCCAATCTGCGGTTGCAGGAGGTGCAGCGCGGCATTGCAGTGGCGTCAGCATATTACGAAGACAAGCTGGGGGCCAGCCCGCGTCAGCTGCATTACGCGGGGACCTACGGGACAGAGTTCGACGGAGCCACCTTCAACGGAGTAGACGCCTTCGCCCTATGGCTCGACGATCCTGAGTTGACGGTGGTCGATCTGGCGCCGCGGCCGGAGACCGGAGCAATGACTAGCTTGGGCCAGGCAAGCATTGCTGGAGTGACCGGAGCCCTGGCCCGTCACAGCGGGCAGGCGGGAGCACGATAATGCGGATCACACTCAATCTAGCCAGCCGCCCCTTCGCCGACCTCGGTCAGGTAATCAAGCGTTTGCGCGTCGGCATGGGCGTGCTGGCCGTGTTGGCTATTAGCCTGGGTTTTGGCTTGCACGCCTTCGACCGCAAGGCCGAAGAAGCGCGCGCGCGCGATCACTCCCTCGACGGCCAGATCGCTCGCATCACCCAGGAGCGGCAAGGCTATCAAAGCTTGATGGCTCAGCCGGCGAACGCCCAGTTGCTGATCCAGGTCGGAACGCTCAACCGGCTCTTCGATGAGAAGGCCTTCAGTTGGACGCTGGCCATGGAGGATCTTGAGACCCTGCTTCCCGGAGGTGTACAGGTCTCGACTCTCGAGCCGGTTCGCGCCAAGGACGGACACATCACCTTGCACCTGCGTGTGATTGGGCCTAGGGATCGCGCCGTGGAGCTAGTGAGGAACCTGGAACACTCGAAGCGGTTTCTTCTTCCCCGGATCGTGGGCGAAAACGCCGAATCGAACGGAGGGCCGGCCGAGCGGCTGGAGCCGGTGAGCGCCTCCAATCGAGTGGACTTCGACATGCTGGCCGAGTACAACCCAGCTTCGTCCGTGGAGCACAAGGATTCCAAGAAGCCCGCTGCGGCAAGCGAGGGCTCCGCCAACACGCCGATGCTGAAGGCTGTCCAACCTCATGCCAGCCTTACTCCGATCCGCAAAGTGCCTATGAGCCAGGGCGCCGCTCCGGACGCGTCGCGTGGACCGGGCCGTCCGCCCTATACCGGCTCGCAGCCGCCCAAACCCAGCCCTTCGCTCCGTCCAGCGCCAGGAGGCCCACAATGAGCAGCGAACGGTTCTCCTCCTGGCGTGAGCGCTTGGCCTCGCCGCTTACCTGGCACGCTGCCGGGTTTGCGGTGCTGCTAGTGCTGGTGATCGGATTTGCTATCCGGCTAGGCCTTGACTGGGCCGCCACCAATGGGCGCTCAACCGATGTGCTGGCTGGCAAGCAGGTTGAGCTGAAGGCTCTGGAGCTGCAAACCGCCCCTCTCCGCGGCCTGGACAAGCGCGTTGAAGAATCCCGCTCCGAGATGGCGGCCTTCTACGCCAAGCGCATCCCGCCCAACTACTCCTCAATCGCGGAGCGCATTGGCGATCTTCAGGTCAAGTCGGGAGTGCGGCTCACAAGAGTGCAATACACGCAAGGCCCTCCCGGTTCGGAAGTGACTGAAATCTCGATGGATGCCGGCATCAGCGGCACCTATCCGCAGATCATGCGCTTTGTGAACAGCCTGGAGCGGGATCAGACCTTCTTTGTGATCCGGGCGATGGCTCTTGCCGGACAACAGAGCGGACTGGTGAATCTGCGCTTGCGGGTTTCCACCTGGCTACGCCCCGCAGACGCCGCGGCAAGCGGGTTGCCATCCACTCCGGAGGCCGGCGATTCGACAACGACACCCTCAGGATCCTCCAAGCCCGAAAAGGAGGGCGAGTAGCCATGGCCCTTCGACTGGGAGCGGAAGATAAACGCAAGGTCTACATCCTGATTGCGATGATTGCAGTCATCATCCCTGTTGGGGCTTACGAGATTCACGGCTACTTTGCCGCGCCCACCACGCCGGTTCGTCCAGCGGCTCCGCCTTCTGTCCAGCTCCGCAACGACGTGGTCGCAGCCGGCCCATCCACTCCCGCCGGCCAGGACGCTGAGAAGCTGACGAACGCTGGCATAGACCCCACTCTACACTTTGACAAGCTGGCGCTCAGCGAAGAGGTGGAATACTCCGGCACGGGCAGGAACATCTTCTCTGCGGAGTCCGCGCCGGAGAAGATCGAAGCTCCGATCAAGAGCCCGCGGGAGACTGCTCCGAGTGTGACCGCAGCCCCCGCCCCACCGGGCCCGCCGCGTCCCCCAGCCATCGATCTCAAATACTTCGGCTATGCCCAGGCAAAGGACAAGTCGCTCAGAGCCTTTCTGATTCACGGAGAGGATATCTTCCTGGCCAGGAGCGGCGAGATCGTCGATCATCGTTACAAGGTGGGAGCGATCATGCCGGGGAGCGTCCAGGTGACGGACCTGGGCTACAACAACACGCAAACCCTGCCGTTGACCGCACAAGGCGAAGCCGGGTCGTCAAGGTGACCGAACCCGGCCTATAGCGCTAACGGGAATTCAAATGTCTTGTATTGCTGTGCGATTAAACGCTGAATGAGGAGCCGCAGCCGCAGGTGCTCTTGACCTGGGGATTGTCGAACTTGAAGCCCGCCGCCTCCAGCGTCTCAACGTAGTCGACGGTGCAGCCCTTCAGATACATCAGCGAAGTGGCGTCAACGAAGACCTGCAAGTCGTCGAATTTGAAGACCTTGTCCATCATGCCGCTCTGGTTCTCGAAGGCCATGGAGTACTGAAAGCCGGAACATCCGCCGCCCATCACGCCAATGCGCAATCCGGCCGGAAGCGGATCCTGGGTAGCCATGATCTCGCGGACTTTGGCAATGGCCTGCGGGGTGAGTGTGAGGGGAGCTTTTTTCTCGGTTTCCTGTACTGGTGCGGTTGCTGTGGCCATAATCTCTCCCAAAAGTTGAAATTCGAGCCGTTATCGTAACTGTACTTCGCCACGGGCCAGGATACAAGTCCGATCGGCGCTTACGTATCATTGGATGCTCCGGCAGACCTTAAAGTCGCAGGATCGGCTCCCCCGATTGCGGGATGTCAAGGCACATCGTAGGGTGGTATTCCCTACTTAGTTCGTCTTCGGTCTCGCCAGGGCCGGCGGCGCAAATGCAATTGGGGTGGTTATTGAGCTGGCTCGCCGGAACAAACGGACGCAATTTCGATCATGACATTCGCGTTCGTTTAGGGCTATGATTGTCAACCGTGAGGCCCCTCTACTCACGAGACCGCGATTCCGCAACGGACTCGCAGGTATCTGGGACCGGAAAGTTCCATGGAGGTGGATTATGACGGGATTTGTTTCTGTGATGTGGTCGGTTTGGGGTGCGTTGGTTCTATTGGTGGTCGGCCTCAAGGTATACATGTCGAGTCTGGCCCGCGACGAGGACGATCAGTTGATCCTCGACGACTCGTTTGACAATGTGAAATTCCAACAAGCTGCCATCGTGGCAAAGCTCGCCAAGATTGAGCCTATGCAGAAGGTCGCCTTGTGGCTGGCCGGTGCGGCATCTGTGGTCGTCGCGGCGTATTACGTCCGGGACATTCTGCTTTCACTTCACTTGGTCGGCTAAAGCGCCGGCCTTCCGAGATTCAATCGTCTGCCGGCTGGCGGCTACTCCGCGGGCTTCCGCCAGCCGCTTCGCCTATCATAGAGCGCTCGGCAATTCCCTCACTATATTCGCGTTACTCCACTTCCTGCTTGGCGCGATAGCCTTCACGGGCCAGAATGTCGTACTTGAGAGGCTTGTGCTTTTCGTCCTGGATGCGAAGGGGCTGCCCCTCGTCGTCCACCAATTCCACCTTCAGCTTGCGATATGTGCCGTCCTGCTTGGCGTTGGTGGGGCGATATACCAGTTGGTATTTAGACCGTATATTCTGGTTGATCTCCTGGAAGATATCCGGCATTTCGGCGGAGAAACGCGGAAAGTAGCTCGCTCCGCCGGTGATGCTGGCAAAGGTCTTCATCTCGTTGTCCGCCTGTAGATAATCCAGGTCGCGCATGGATCCATTCATGCCGCCGCGCCCCTCGGTGATCGCCCGCATGGCGCCGCCTGTTGATACGGTATAGATGGTTATGTCCTGCGAGGCCTTGACCTTCTTGAGTATCTTGTCCAGGGTAATCTTGGAGAACGTGTCGCGCCCCGAAGCAATAAGAATGATGTACTTGCGTCCTTCAATTCGATCGAGGCGGTCAAGGCCCTCGTAGAGCGCATCGAAGAGGTTGGTCTCGCTGAAACCGGGGATTATCAACGAGTTGATGGCCTCCTGGACTTGGCGCTTGTCCTGGGTAAAGTCCGTGACAATCTGGGTGCGCATGTCGAAGGTCATCAGGGCCACGTAGTCCTGGGGCCGCAACTGATTTGCAAACGAGAAGGCCGCATTGCGCATGTCATAGATAAAGCTGTAGCTTTTGGCGGCAAACTCGCAAATCATGAGGGCCGTGATGGGAGCCTCGACGCGCTTGAAACCGGAGACCTTCTGCTGCACCCCATCCTCGTAGATACGGAAGTTCTCAGGCTTGAGGCCGGGGACGAACTGATGGGTCTTCTCGAGCAGAACGCCCACATCCACAGAAACCTCGGGAACCTCGATGCGCAGCGAAAAGTTTCCCATCCCCTCTGGATTCTTGATCTTGGGCGCGGCCGGGGCAGGAGGCGGCACATCTTCCGGAGCCTCCTTCTTCTTGGGCAGGGCAATAACGCCGGAGTCGGCGCCAGGACCGCCGGCATCGGGCGCGGCCTGATCGGGCGTCTGCGCGGGCTGCTGGGGCTGCGTGGTTGCTTGCGCCCAGGCGAGCGGAGCGGATGCAAGGGCCAGTAGAACGGCAGGCAAAAGACAATGAAGAACAACGCGGGACGGGCTCTTCCAGGATAGTGCGGACATGGCGACCTCTGTGTTCAACAGCATACGGGAAGACAGCTTCCGGCTGCCAAGGCTGTACTCTTATAGACGTGGAAACTCGCTTGAAGGAACCCCCGATCCGCCCTGCCCCAGCTCATCTCGCTCTGGGCAAAATGATGGCCATTGCGCTTTTTGTTCCGCTTGTCCTGTTTGCGCTGCTTTGCGGCAGGCTGTTGCCAGCACAGAGCACGCCCGCTCCCGCTGGGCCACCACCCTCCAGCGGTGGATTCTTTCCGCTCGGCGAGGTGCGCCGAGGCATGACTGCGACCGCCTGGACAGTCTTTACGGGCAGCAAACCGGAGCCGATGGAGGTTGAGATCCTGGGCGTTCTGCGCGGCGCGCGCGGCCCCGGCCACGATATGATCCTGGCTCAACTGCACGGCGCCAAGCCTGAGTACACGGGCGTGGTGGCGGGGATGAGCGGCAGCCCGGTGTACATTGGCAACCGGCTGCTGGGATCGCTCTCCTACCGCATCGGCCAGTTCAGCAAGGACCCCATTGCCGGCATCACACCCATCGAACAGATGCTTGAGGTGCGCGATCTGCCCATCGGGGATCAGGAGTCAGAGATCAGGGGTCAGGGATCAGAGATCGGAGTTCAGGGGTCAGCCGTCAAGGAGGAGCATGGTAAAGCGCAGGCCCAGGAAACGATGCAGGCGATGGAAACTCCGCTGGTGATGAGCGGCTTCCGGCCCGAGGCGATTCGCATGTGGCAAGAACAGATGGCCGGAACAGGTCTGGAGACCGTCGCGGCCGGGGGCATGGGCAGCGAATCCAAATCGGGCGCGAAATCCGGTTCGGTGCTTGACTCCGGCCCCTCGGCGACTGCGATCGCCGGCATCGTACCAGGTTCGGCCGTAAGCGCTCAACTGGTGCGCGGCAACCTGGAGATCGCGGCCACCTGCACGGTTACCTATATCGACCCCAGGCAACTTCTGGCGTGCGGCCATTCCATCCTTCAGGCGGGGCCGGTTTCACTGCCCATGACCGCGACCGAGGTGGTAGCTACGCTGGCCTCTCCGCTGAATGCTTTCAAGATCGTCAACACCGGCGAAGAGATCGGCGCCTTTACCGAAGACCGCGACGCCGCCATCCGCGGCGTGCTGGGGGGCAAGGCGCGCATGATTCCCGTGCATATCACGGTTCACTCGGTGGCGGGCCAAGGGAGGATTGGCGGTGTAGAACGAAAGGTCAATATCGAAATACTGGATCTTCCGGCGCTTACGCCCCAGGCCGTGATGGTCACGCTATACGAAGCGCTGCTGGCGACCAATGAAAGCACCGCCGAGACCAGTTATCACGTAAGCGGAACCATCGATCTGGATGGAAACGGGCAGGAAGGACGCCGGCCCGCACCGATTGATCTGTGGGTCTCGGCCGGGGACCAGATACCCGCGCCTTTACAGGCCGCACAGTTGGTCGGCGAGCGCTTCGCGCGGCTTTACTCAAACGGCACGCGGCTGGGCGCTGTACGCGGAATCGATTTTGAAGTTGAGGCCATTCCCCGGCGCGTACTGGTGGAACTTGAGACGGCACGGCTGGTGTCGAACAACATTGCTCATGCAGGCGATACGGTAGTGGTAGAGGCAACCATCCGTCCCTGGCAGCAGAAGGCGCGCAATGTGCGCATTCCAATCGTGCTGCCGGCAAGGCTGGGCGCGGGGAACCTGCGACTGCTGATCTCAGACTCCGGTACGCTGGACCGGACTCTGGATCAACCCCGGCAATCGACCCGCTCTGTAGATCTTGATACGGTGCTGGCGCAGGACCGGGCGCGCCATGCGCAAGACCATATCTATGTGAGCTTGCTGGTGCCCGAGACACAGGCCGGCATGAACGGCCAAACGCTCTCAAGCCTTCCGCTTTCAGTGGCCAACGCGCTGGAACCGCTGCGCACCGCACTGGATGTGAACCTGAACGGCGAGTCGGCACAGGTGGTTGGGGAAGCGCCCGCTGGAGGGGTTCTCAGCGGTTTTCAGATTCTTAATCTGCGCATAGAGGCGGGCGGCGGTTTAGACTAGAGGCGCGGGAGGAATATCTCCCAACAATTTCCGGGTTGGCGTACTCTGGGGAGTTCGCCAGCCTTCTTGACCCCCTCAGCGAGGATTTCGGAACGATCATGGCCCTAATTCAAGGACTTGCAGTACATGCGGCGGGAGCAGAACTTTTGCCGTATCGCTACGACCCTGGCAAGCTGGGTCCGCAGGAAGTGGAGATCTCCATTACCCATTGCGGCATCTGCCACAGCGATCTTCACCTGATCTCGAACGACTGGGGCATCAGCCACTATCCATTCATTCCAGGCCATGAGATTGTAGGCACGGTTGCGTCAGTGGGAGACGAAGTGCGTTTGCTCGAGGTGGGCCAGCGCGTTGGTCTGGGTTGGCAGTCGAACTCCTGCGGCGAGTGCGAGTGGTGCACGCGAGGGATGGAGAACCTGTGCCCCAAGGCAGAGGGTACCTGCGTCCACCGCCATGGCGGTTATGCTGAGCGCGTCCGCGCGAATTCACGCTTTGTGATTCCCGTCCCCGATGCCCTTGAGAGCGAGCACGCCGCGCCCCTGCTTTGCGGCGGGGTCACGGTCTATAACCCGCTACGTACGCTTGGCGTGAACCCCTCTTCGCGGGTTGGAATTGTGGGAATCGGTGGATTGGGGCACATGGCCATTCAGTTTGCGAGGGTCTTCGGCGCGGAAGTGACGGCCTTTTCCACCTCGGCCGCCAAGGAAGATGAAGTGCGGGCCCTGGGCGCGCACCGCTTCGTTAACAGCCGCGAATCCAAGGCGCTGAAGGAAGTGGCCGGAACTCTGGATCTGGTTTTGAGCACGGTGAACGCCGACCAGGACTGGGGCACTTTCGTCCAGGCTCTGCGGCCCACCGGTACGCTATGCTTTGTGGGCGTTCCGCCGTCGCCGGTCTCTGTGCATGCCTTTCCGCTTATCAGCGGCCTCCGCTCCATTACAGGCAACCCCACCGGCAGTCCATATCGGCTGAGAGAGATGCTGGACGTGGCCGCGCGCCACGGCGTGAAGGCGATTACCGAGCGCTTCCCGATGGCCAAAGCCAACGAAGCCATCGAGAAGGTGAAGAAGAACAAGGTGCGCTACCGGGCGGTGCTGGCGAATTAAGCGGTTTTCAAGCTCCATAGGAACTGCCGGGTGCCCCACCCTTCCGCGGTTTTGTCGCGGAAGGGTGGGATAGCACAAACCTCGACCGTCCGTTCGCCGATCTGGCCGTTTCGTCGCCCGATGGCCCGCTCCTTGAACTTGGGAATCTGAAACCCTTCTCTGATCCTTGCGCAAGATTACGCCCCGGCGGCGCACAATGAGGATAGAGAAACCCATGAAGGAAGTCGCCGCGAGAGCGGAAGTTGCGTCCGCGTTCCCCGGTTTAATCTGTCATGAATCTGCCCGGTCCGTATCTTCCACTTGTTACCCAGTTAATTAATACCCCCACCCCCCCCTTTTTTATATTCAAAACCTAGTAGATAATTTCTGAACCGCCTTGCAAACCCGCCCGCTGCCGGATTGTAAATTACTGAAAACAAAACCGCAGGGGCTAAAGCCCAACATGATTTTGTTGCTCATTCGGCACGACTGAAGTCGTGCCCTGACACTTATTGCAGTTTCAATCGAATATTGCAAGAGGCTCTCTTATACGAGAATACAGACATGACCTCGGTGCGGATCGACAAATGGCTCTGGGCGGCGCGCTTCTTCAAGACGCGGGCGCAGGCCTCTAAGGCCTGTGACCTCGGCCGCATCCACTCCAACGGCAACCAGGCCAAGCCGGCGCGCGATGTGCGCATGGGCGACCAGTTGGTGGTGAGGAACGAGGGCGGCGAGTTTCAGGTAGAGGTGCTCGAACTGAGCGAGATGCGCGGGCCAGCAGCGGTAGCGCAGACGCTCTACCGCGAGAGCGAAGCGAGCAAAGAGGCGCGGGCCAAGTTGGCCGCCGAGCGCAAGGCGATGCAGGAGTTTGCGCCGCTGCCGGAACGCCGCCCCTCGAAGCGCGACCGGCGGCGGATCATTCAGTTTCGGGGGGAACGGTAGACCGAAATCCACCGAATTCTGGCCTTCGGGACTACGGATTTATCACAGGAGCCATGCAATTGCCACAGAGCTTGGCTTTGGGAGTTCTTAGCGGCTTCTGACAATGCTTGCAAGGCGGCCCGTAGAGCGAAATTCTGTGGTGCCTGATTGCGTCATGGTGGCAGTCTCTCATTCCGGTTAAACGCTCGTACTCCTCGCGCACAGGACGAAATCGCTCCCCCATCGAAACGTTCTTCAAGGGTATGCCCCAGCGCTCGCGAAACTCCATTGTTGCTCGCATAGACTCTTTGTAGAGACGGCTCACCGCGGCAAACTCTTCCTCGTCGAGCATTGGAACATCACATCGGCATCGCCAACACCAAAGCTGTTTCATACCGTTATTCTGCCTTATGGGCTTGGACGATCCGCTTGCCGGTCAACCAGCCAGGCAAGCGGGCTGGACCCAGGATCGAACTAATCCCAGCAACCATGCTCTATGCTGCTTTACAGGCGTTGAATTCGCCAGGTGCAATGCCAAAAGGATTGGATTCCCACTTTAATGTCTATTCAAACGATCTTCACGCGGCCAAAGGCCATCTTGCTCGCAATAGTCCTTGTTGTACTGCCGGCGTTCGCCTCTGATCTCCAGATGAAGGTGACCAACAACGGCTATCTGGATGCGCAGGGTTTCAGCGTGATTCTTTACCAAAGCACCTACCATCCGGTTTTCGTGGATGAGAAGAATGCGGCGATGCAAATGATTCTCCATGGCCAGCGCATCGCCACCAACGGCGACGTGCGCCTGATGCCCACCCCTGAACAGTGGGATCTGGTCTCGCAGTTCAAGGGCCGGGATGCCGACAAGGACCATAATCGCCTTACCGCGCGGCTCTCTTTCCCCGCCTACCAGATGGACTACACCATTGAGGTGGCCGCCGAACCAGGCGGCGTGCGCGTGAGCGTCAACCTCGATAAGCCTCTGCCGGAGAAATTGGTTGGCCGCGCGGGTTTCAATCTTGAATTCCTGCCGTCCATCTACACCGGCAAGAGCTTCGCCGTGGACGGCAAGGACTTCGGCGTAATTCCGCGCAGTCCCCAGGACCCGATGCGGCAGGTTCTGCCGCCCGCCGACGATCCCAAGAAACTGCCGTACCAGGAGGAATGGGACAAGGCGAAAGGCTACACGCAGCCGCTTCCCCTGGTCACGGGAAACAACATTACGCTGGCGGCGGAGGATCCGCTCTACCGTATCAGCGTAAGCTCCGAAACCGCACCCGTATCGCTTTATGACGGACGCAACCGCGCCCAGAACGGCTGGTTTGTGCTCCGTACATTGATTCCATCGGGCAAGACAGAGGGAGCCATCATTTGGCACATTCGACCGGTCAATGTTCCGGACTGGACGCGGCCGCCCATTGTGGCCCACAGCCAGGTTGGCTATCCACCCAACTTTCCGAAGGTCGCGGTGATCGAACTGGATCCGAACTACGATGCGCCGAAGACAGCGAAGGTGCTTCGCCTGGACGCGAACGGCTCCTATGAGCAGGTCTTCGAAGGGCCAATCTCCGCCCCCACATCGTGGCTGCGGTACCACTATGCGAAGTTCGATTTCTCTTCGGTAAATGAGCCGGGTCTGTATGCGATCGGGTATGCGGGCCAGCGGACCGATCTCTTCCCCATTGCCAAGGACGTGTACAGCCGGACCTGGCAATCCAGCCTGGACGGGTTCCTTGCCGTCGAGATGGACCACGTCTCAGTGCGCGAAGGCTACCGGCTATGGCACGGCGTCTCGCACCAGGACGATGCTCGCCAGGCGCCGCCGAACACGCAGCACTTCGATGGGTACCAGATGGGTCCAGAGACCGATTCGTCCTACAAGCCCGGCGAGCACATCCCCGGACTGAAAGTGGGCGGCTGGTTCGACGCCGGCGACTACGACAATATCGCCCCAAGCCAATATTCGGTTATCGAGAACCTGTCGCTAGCCTATAGAGAGTTCGGCCTGAAGTGGGACGAACTTTCGGTGGACGAGACCGGCCGCTTGGTTGAGATGCACAGGCCGGATGGGATTCCCGATGCCGTCCAGCAGGTTAAGCACGGCGCTCTGCAGGTACTGGCCCAGTACAAGTCAATCGGCCACCCGATTATGGGCATGATTGAGCCCAATCTGCGCGGGTACACGCACCTGGGCGATGCCGCTTCCATAACCGATGAACGCATCTACTCAGAGAAGCTCTGTCCCAATGAGATCGACGGCAATTACTCCGGCAAACCGGACGACCGGTGGGCCTTCACCACTAAGATGACTACCCTGCAATACGGCGCAGCGGCAGCACTGGCCTCCGCATCCCAAACGCTAAAGGGCTGGGACGACCCTCTCGCCAAGGAGTGCCTGGAGACCGCCATCAAGCTTTGGGATGAGGAGCATGCGCATCCGACGCCCCGCCGGGAGCCTATATTCGGATTCCCGGAGAGGGCCGCAATGGGCGAGTGGAGGGCCGCTCTGGAGTTGATGATAGCTACCGATGGAGGCGAACAGTATAAAAAGCGCGTCCTGGAGCTCTTTCCCATCGTTCGTCAGCACTTCGAGTTTGGAGGCTGGATGGCGGTTCTGGCCCTGCCATACATGGATGCGGACTTCAAGCAACAGCTCAAAGAGACGGTTGTATCCTACAAAAGCGAATTGGATGCCGAACTCGAGAAGACTCCATTCGGAGTTCCGCCCAGCCTGGGCACATGGGGCGGATCTGCTCACGTGGCCGATTTTGGCGCCCGGATGTACTTCCTGCACAAGGCATTCCCACAGATTGTGGGGCCAGAGTATACGCTGCGGGCCGCCAACTATATGCTGGGCACGCATCCGGTTTCGAGCACATCGTACATCTCTTCGGTCGGAACGGTTTCAAAGCTGAAAGCATACGGAAACAACCGTGCCGACGGAACCTTCATTCCCGGCGGCGTGATCCCGGGCTACATCATTATCAAGCCGGACTTTCCGGAATGCATTGAAGACTTCGGCTTCCTGTGGTTTGAGGATGAATACACCATCAGTGCCGCCGGCGAGTGGATTCTGGCAGCAAACGCTGCTGATGCACTGACAAAATAATACGATTCTGGAACGGGTAAGAAGCTACGGGCTCTCTGTTGTGCGTTGCCTTCTCCGGGTCGTCCACAGGGAAACTTCTTTGTCCGCCGCTCGGGTTGTCGGCAGACAACGGGCTTTTTCCATGTCGTGTGCTGCTCCGCTTACGTTCGCCTCAACCCTTCGGCGTCACGCACGAGCCCGTAATACATACGATCCAGTCAACATAGCAATCGCCAGACTCAGAATGCGTTATAGTGTATTTGCAAGGCGATTGATTTGCAGCGAACTGCGAATTGAGTTCTAGCTGTCAGTCTCAGCCAAGGGCAACCCCAAGAGGATCAAGGATCGATGGTTTCGAGCGCCGCCATTGCTTCTCCGAAGCGCCTCACTGTTCTTATGCCTCTCCGCGATGACTGGGCCTCCGGCGCGGAGCTTATTCGCTGCCTCGATCGGACTCTAAACGCCTATCCATGCATTCTTAACGTCTTGATAGTAGACGACGGATCGGTTCAACCCTGCAGGACGGCGGATTTTCTTTCCACCTACGCCGTTGTCCGGTCCATAAGAATACTGCGCCTGCGGCGCAACCTCGGGCACCAGCGGGCCATTGCCATCGGTCTCGTTCACACGGCAATGGCCGTTCCTTGCGATGCCGTTTTGGTGATGGATGCCGATGGGGAAGATACACCCGAGGGAGCATTGCGGCTATTGCACGAGTTTTCAGAGACACATAGTGGAGCAAAGGCCGTCTTTGCAGCACGGAGCCGCAGGACAGAGTCACTCGTCTTTAAGCTTTCATACGGGTTTTATAAGGTACTACACCGCCTTCTGACCGGCATCAGCGTGCGCGTGGGAAACTTCAGCGTCTTTCCATCGGCATACCTGAACACACTGGTTGTTATGTCCGAGCTATGGAATCACTATGCTGCGGCGGTCTTCCGCTCTGGACTGCCCTTTTCTGCCATCCCCATTCCTCGAGGAAACAGGATCGCCGGAACATCCAGGATGAACTTTGTTTCGCTGGTGACGCATGGCATGAGCGCGATCTCGGTATTTGCGGATGTGGTTGGAGTGCGGCTGCTGATCGCCTCCATGGCTTGCTCTCTCTTGGCGGTCTTGGGCGTTCTTGCCGTAATTGCAATTCGGCTCTTTACTGATAAGGCAATCCCAGGATGGGCCACCTATACAAGCGGGACGCTGGTTGTAATTCTGATTCAATTCGTCGCCATAGCAGCTAGCTTTACCTTCACTATGCTCTCCAGTCGAACTGCCTTGAATATTGTGCCGCTCCGCGACTGTGAGGTCTTCGTTCTGGAAAGCCTGGAGGTCTACGGCGTTGACTGATTGCAGGTATGCCGGCGCCGAACTGGAGTTATTCGCGGCCGTTTATAACTGGAAAACCTATTGGTCGGGGCGAATCCGGCCCTTTGTGGCCGGCGACGTTCTTGAAGTGGGCGCCGGCATCGGCACCAATACTCCGTTTCTCGATCCAGGCGGGAACGGACGATGGGTCTGTCTTGAGCCGGATGCGGGGCTCGCCGCCCAGCTGACCGCGAACCTGAAGAAAGCTGCTGGCAGGAATTCGCACGAAACTGTTTCAGGCACTCTTCAGAGTCTTGACCCCAACTGGAAATTCGACACTATCATCTATATCGATGTCCTTGAACACATCGAGGACGACCGGAAAGAGTTGGAGAATGCGGCTTCACGACTTCGGACCGGCGGTAGAATTATTGTTCTTTCACCGGCCTACCAGTGGCTGTTCAGCACGTTCGATACCGGCATTGGACATTTCCGAAGGTACAATCGCTCAATGCTTCGGCGGATTTCTCCGCCGGACTTGCGCCTGGAATTTCTCTTCTATCTCGACTCAGCAGGGTTGTTGCTTTCCAGCGCAAACCGGCTGCTACTGCGTCAGTCGATGCCGACAAAAATGCAGCTCAGATTCTGGGATAAATTCGCGGTTCCCATCTCGCGAGTTCTGGATAGATTGCTGTTGGGCTCAGCCGGCAAGTCCATCGTCGGCATCTGGAGACGACTCGAGGTTGGTTTCAGCGACTGATGGCTTGCGCGCAGGAATGCAAGCAACGAAAATCATCCCGAATAGATAATATGTTGCATGATGAACCATCATGGGAGCTAGGGGCGTAATGATCAAGACAGGATTTTCCCAGACTAAAAAGAGCGCGAAAGAAGAGAAGTTACTGCGATCCTGGATTTCTCTTCTTATATTTTTACCTTTTCTTTTCCTGGCGATTATATATGTGAAGACTTCCTTTCATCTTCTCTTCATTCATAACGACATCGGTTATCCCGAAGGAGCCTCCGTCTATTCATTTTTAACGACCATGCGAACTGGAAAGCTCTATTCCTTACCATTCGACTTTCCTTTCAATGGCCAGATGTATGGGCCGGTGTTCTATCTTATCGGAACACTCTGCGCCAAAGCGGCACATAGCGACCCGATGCTGACGGCAGAGCGTTTCAGGTCTTTGTCGTTTCTTTCATTCTTTGGTTCTTCGGTAATCATTGGCTGGCTGGCATGGAAGTTGGAAGGGAGAATTCGCTGGGCAATTTCTTCTGCCGTTCTGAGCCTAGCATGCGTATGGGAGCTAAACTTCGCGTCGAGCGCAAGGCCGGACGAGTTGTCCATCTTCCTCATTCTCGCCGCACTTGCCGTGTATCAAGTTTCACGCGGAAGAAGCTGCCTTGTCTTTTGGGTCGGCGTGTTGGCTTCGCTCTCCTGGCTGACAAAACAGAGTACGGTTCCTGTCCTGATTGCACTGCTGATCGACAGCTTTATCGGCAGGAGATTCCGCGACAGCGCTGCCTTGATCGTTGGTAACGTACCGGTTCCAGCGCTGATCGGGTTTACTATGTGGTTTCGGAGAGAGCCATTTATTGACAACTTTCTTTTAGTGCGGAATTCACACTTCGAAATGCACGGGGCCTTGATATTGCTGATCAGTTTTGTTCGTACTAATCAGATCGCGATCATCCCCTTTACCTTGGCTGTATTAGGGATTGGATTGAGTTGGAGAAAGGAAAGGTATCGAGCCATTCTGCTTGCGGCCGGTCTGAGCTGGTTCGCCAATGTGGCTGCGCTCGCAAACATCGGCGGCGACAAGAACTATCTCTTGCTGCCCTGGTTGCTGACTGCATCGCTGGTCCCGGCAGGGTTAGTCCGGTTAGAAGAATCGGCTCGGCGTTCGGCAATGATTCCTCTGGGGGTGACACTGCTCGGCGGAGTACTGCTGATACACCAGAGGAATGTTTTATTTCCGAAGGTCGTCTCCAGTCTGGACACGCGCAACGTGGAAAAACTGAAGATACTCTCCGGCTTGCCCTATCTCGAGATGCGCAGCCGTGAGCCGGAACTGCTCGACCCCTTTCTTTACCGCTTGTTATCCTTGCAGAAGGTGTGGTCTTTTAATTTTATTGTCGAGCAGATCGACAGAGAGGAATTTGACCTCATCTTGATCAAGGGCAGAGATGATCCCAGCGATTCGAAGTTCCTTGTTGAGAACTTCCGCGGTGACTCCTATTGGGGAGAAGAAACGCTGGGACCGATGGCGAGTCATTATCGAGGCCTCTGCGAACTTCGAGGGTTTGATGGATCAGATCAAATCGCACTGGTTCCACGTCATCGCTCCAGCGTATTGCGGGACAAGGATATTTCACGCATCTTTGGGCAACCGTGTCTTGCGACGAACTTGATACCGCAGCTGGACCCGGGAGTGTTTTGACACAGAAATACGATGACTGCCCCTCAAGATCGATATAAGTGTCCTATTTTACCGGAAAAGTGTAATTTTGCCGAAAGCAAGAACAGCGAAGCTTCGGGTAGAGTGGCTCGGGCTTCACCTGTTCCTTCACAGCCTGTCTAACTTTTTCCCGGCAAAGAGAAGCTTGCCCCAAGACTGTTCATACTGCGTTACTCCAAAGCAACCCACCGTTCACTTTCAGCCTGTGGTAAAAGTCGTGTTTTAAAAGGGCACGGCTTCAGCCGTGCCGCAAGTGCCGCAGAATCAGCCGGGCTTTCGCCCCTGAGGGATGTATTTCTCTTTATTTGGACTTCTACCATTGCTAAGCCTCCGCGCGCAAACCGACAACGAGGAGCTGCTTGTGGCGCTCCGAAAGTAGGATGCTCGCGCAATCTTAAGTCACAGACCCGTGCACTATTGATGATCCTGAATAATATTTAGGCCATACGTGGAATCGATAATATTTATCGCTAAACTTTTCTATCACTATCTCAAACAGAACCTCATTTCGCAGCATAACTTGGGAAATGCAAGCGCCCAAAGAGAGTGCGGGATCAACCGCAGCGCGAAATGTTTCAGGTGGAATTGGAGCAGATGATCGATTTGGCATTACCCGCTGGTTCAGTTGGGGATGCGCATCGATTGAACATCGTTTGAAGAGCCGCTGGGGGAGACGTATTATCCCACACACAAGGCACCGGGCTTTGCAATCCTGAATCGGGGATGTACACTGGCCTCGGAAGGGCTCGCCACCTGAGGCGTCCAACAGTTCAGATGGAGGCACGCCATGCGTTTGAAATTCATACTTGCAGCGCTTTTTTTTGCCTTTTCAACGCAGGGTTATTCGCAAACCCTTCCGGACGCTAATGAGAGCCCTACCAGGTTCTCCGCCGGGATCGGCGTTTGCGGTTACAACGACGCCTACCATGATCCCGGAACCTATCCCTACCCAGCGGGCATCATGGAGGGCGCTACGATCTGGCTGGACTTTTACCTGAATATGGGTCCGGCATTCCTGCACGGGTTGGGCGTCGAAGGCGAGGTCCGTGACATCGGGTTCGGCCGTCCGTCGAACCAGCCCTCCAATCTGCGTGAAGACACCGGCGGTGGCGGCGCCATCTATAGCTGGCGCCATTACCGTAAATTTACACCGTACGCAAAGTTTATGTGGGAGCAGGGGAGCGTCGATTTCAAAGGTGTGCCGGGCTATAACCACGACGACCGAGATCTCCGCGCCCTTGGCGTCGGTGTCAATTACCGGCTCTCGCCCGATGTTCGGGTTCGCGCCGAATATGAAGAGCAGTCCTGGCAACGGCTGTTTGTGAACTACAAAGTCACGCCTATCACCTTTTTCGACCTCAAGCCGAGGGGCATTACCGTCGGCGTCTCCTATAACATTCATTTCCGTCATCGGCATTGACGGTGTGCGTTGGTCACGCTTTCCACGGGCTTTTAATTGGCCGCTGGGTTCCGCACCCGATTCGAGTCAAGGTTCTCAATTAGAATAAGAGGCGATATGAGCTTCCGATTCGTACTGCCCCAACAACTTCGCGACGCCGTGGACCTGGTTGCCGCCGACTGGCAAACCAACAACAAGATCGAGCGCTTCTGGCAGAAGGATTCCACTCTATGGACCGCGGACGGCGAGGAGAAATGGCTGGGCTGGCTCGACATTGTCGAGAGGCAGACTCAGGATCTGACGAACCTCTCCGAACTGGGCGCGGACGTCGAAACGGGTGGCTTCAAGACGGTTCTGCTGCTCGGCATGGGCGGCTCCAGTTTGTGCCCCGAAGTGATGGCTGAGACCTTCGGGCAGCAGCCGGAGTTTCCGGCGCTCCGCATCCTCGACTCCACCGATCCGGCGCAGGTGAAGGCGGTTCGCGACAGCTTGGACCTCAAGGAGACGCTGGTCATTGTGGCCAGCAAATCCGGCTCCACGCTGGAACCGAATATTCTCAAGCAGTACTTCTTCGATCAGATGGTCGATAGCGTGGGCGCGGACGAGGCAGGCAGCCACTTTTTGGCCATTACCGACCCAGGCTCGAAGATGGAGCAGGTGGCCAAGGACGACGGCTTCCGGTACATCTTCTATGGCGATCCGCAGATCGGCGGGCGCTACTCGGCGCTGTCGAACTTCGGCCTGGTCCCGGCCACGGCGTCAGGGCTGCATACCGGCAGGCTGCTGGAGGAAGCCGCCAAGGCAGTGGCAGCGGCCAAGCAGACGCCGGGGGAGAATCCGGCGGTGGAATTGGGCCTCGTGATGGGCACTGCGGCGAATGCCGGCCGCGACAAGATCACCATCTTCACCTCGCCTGAGATCTACGATCTGGGCGCGTGGCTTGAGCAACTGATCGCCGAATCGACCGGCAAGCTGGGCAACGGGATTACGCCGGTGGACCGCGAGGCGATTGGCGCGCCGCTCGTTTACGGAAACGACCGCATCTTCGTTTATGTGAAGCTGGTTGGCACGGCGGATTCAAACCTTGACGCCAAGGTTGCGGCGCTCGAAGCCGCAGGCCACCCGGTCAT
>Ga0182014_10003094_pt1 | contig 20343 bp, 18 predicted proteins | sample 612S2DmetaG_FD_120489 | JGI IMG/M metagenome (GOLD analysis project Ga0182014, IMG submission 120489) | Permafrost microbial communities from Stordalen Mire, Sweden - 612S2D metaG | ecosystem: Environmental > Terrestrial > Soil > Wetlands > Permafrost | place: Sweden: Stordalen | collected... | reverse complement strand
TGGAACCTGGATTCCGAGATCCTGTCCAGCGCCCTGCGAGAGCGGGCGATGGCGAACAGGCTTCCCAAGGCGCTGGTCGTGGTCCACCTTTATGGCCAAAGCGCCGATATGGACCCCATCCTCACTGCCTGCGCCGAATACGGAATCGCCGTGATCGAGGACGCCGCCGAAGCGGTGGGCGCGCTCTACAAAGGAAATCCGGCCGGGACGCTCGGCGACGTCGGAGTCTACTCCTTTAACGGAAACAAGATTATCACCACCGCCGGCGGCGGCATGCTGGTCTCCCGGAACCAAGCCTGGGTGGATAAGGCACGCTTCTGGTCCCAGCAAGCCCGCGATCCCGGCCTCGCCTACGAACACTCTGAACTCGGCTACAACTACCGCATGAGCACCGTGCTCGCAGGCATCGGTCGCGGGCAGCTCGAAGTGCTCGACCTGCGGGTACGGCAGCGCCGTGCCATCGCCTCCCGCTATCGCGATGCTTTCGCCGGCCTCCCTGGCATTTCGCTCATGTCCCAGGCCCCCTACGGCCTCCACACCAACTGGCTGAGTTGCTTCCTCATCGACGGAGAAGCATTCGGCCGCTCGCGCGGCCAACTGATCCGCGCGCTCGACGAAGCCAACGTGGAGGCCCGCCCCGTCTGGAAGCCCATGCACCTCCAGCCTTTGTACGCAGGGTGCCAACGCTACGGCGGAGACGTGGCGGAAGACCTGTTCCGGCGCGGGATCTGTCTGCCCAGTTCGAGCAGCCTCTCCGCGGAGGATCAGTTGCATGTTGTGAACGCAGTACGAAGGGCGGCCGGCGTGAAGGAACTGGACGAGTTGAACGGAACCGGGACAGTGCAACCTGAGTGCGTGGGGAAAGCCGGCGGCTGAGGATTGAGCAACACAGGATCAAAATGATTCATACGATTCGCCGATTCGTAAAACCGCTCCGCAGAACCCACCGGCTCGTAGTGTGGGTGGTGCAACTGGGAATTTTTGCTTCCTCGGGACTGGCGGCATTTCTGCTGCGATTCGACTTCGGTCTGCCGCCCGCGTATCTGCGGCACTTGGCGTACGCGCTTCCCATCTGGGTGGTGGTCAAGGCCGTCGTTTTCCGCGTCGCCAATCTCGACCGGGGTTGGTGGCGATACGTCTCGATCGCCGATCTCCTGCGGATCGTGATCGGCAACTTCGCCGGCTCGGCTCTGAGCTGCATCGCCATTCTGCTATTCGCCCCGGCCGGATTCCCACGCTCGATTTACTTGCTGGATCTGATGATCTGTTTCCTCGGCACGGGCGGCGTTCGGATGCTCGTCCGCATGATCGCGGAAGCCACCATGCAGGCGCGAAACCCCGCCACGGAAAGGAGGACGTTGATCTATGGTGCTGGTGCCGCCGGGATCACTCTGCTCCGGGAGATCCAGAAGAACCCGAAGCTGCCGTACCGCGTGCGAGGGTTCCTGGACGACCGGTCGGACAAGAAGGGCTTGCAGGTTCTAGGAGCGTCGGTGCTGGGAGGCAGCGACCAGCTCAAGCCCCTTGTAGCGAAGCACCATATCGAGACCATCCTGATTGCCATCCCCTCCGCCACGGGGGCCGAGATGACCCGGATTTTGAACCTGTGCCACGAAGCGGGGGTGGAGCGCCAGACCGTGCCGAGCCTGGGAGAGATTATCGAATCCAACGGCCTCGCCACCCAGATTCGCGACGTTGCCGTCGAGGACCTCCTCGGCCGCACCCCGGTGCGCCTGGAAGAAAACCGGATCCGCGCCAGTCTTGAAGGCAAGGTCGTCATGGTCACCGGCGCCGCCGGTTCCATCGGCTCCGAACTCTGCCGCCAGATCGCACGCTTCGACCCCGCCGGCATCGTGGGATTCGAAATCGCTGAATCTCCGCTCTTCGAGATCGATCGCGAAATGCGCCAGTCCTTTCCCCAAGTCCCCTTCTATCCCGAGATCGGAAGCGTCCAGAACCGCGCTCGTCTGGATGAAGTACTGCGCCAGCACGCTCCGTCGGTCGTCTATCACGCCGCCGCCTATAAGCACGTTCCCCTCATGGAGACGCACGTCTTCGAGGCCATCGAGAACAATGTCTTCGGCACCTACAACGTTGCCGTAGCCGCGGCCGATCGGGGAGTCGAAGACTTCGTCATGATCTCTTCCGACAAAGCCGTCCGTCCCACTAACGTCATGGGTGCCACCAAACGCGTGGCCGAGATGCTGCTCCTCGCCCTGCAAAACGGCCGGACCAAGTATGTGGCCGTGCGCTTCGGCAACGTGCTTGGCTCCAACGGCAGCGTCATCCCTATCTTCAAGAAGCAGATCGCGGAAGGCAGGCCGGTGACAGTGACCCACCCCGAGATGCGCCGCTTCTTCATGACCATCCCGGAAGCCTGCCAACTCGTGCTGCAAGCCGCGGTTATCGGAAAGGGCGGCCAGATCTGCGTCCTCGACATGGGCGAGCCCGTCAAGATCGTGGGTCTGGCCCGGAACTTGATTCTGCTGTCGGGGCTAAGGCCGGACGAAGACATCAAGATCGAATTCACCGGCATGCGCCCCGGTGAGAAGCTCTACGAAGAGTTAAGCACCATGCTTGAGGACACCGCGCCCACGGCCCATGAAAAAATCCGCATTTACGTTGGCAACGGCATGCCGGCGGGCGACATGGTGGCGTGGATCGATTACCTGCGGAAGACCTGCGAGTCGCGCGACGCCGGTCGGCTGGTCGTTGCGCTGAAAGAATTAGTGCTCGATTACAGCCCAAGCGCGGATTTACTCAAGCGCGTCATCCAAACTCATGGCCTGTTGTACGCAGAAACTCCGTCCGGCCTGAAACTGGTTGAGAATTGGCCCGCCGTAACGTTAGGTAACGCCATTTGACGCTGGCTGGCACTTACTTGGCCGGAGTTTTTGGACGGAGACGGTGGTTGAACTCGTCCAGGCGCCAACCCTCCGGCCCGGCCCACGCGGCGACACTACGCCGGTCAGGCGGGGGCGGAAGGTGCTTTGGTTGTTCGTGTCTCCACCCACAGGTCCCGGGGGCTGACGAACAGGATCTTCCAGGCGCAGGCTGCGGCCCATACCAGGACGGCAAAAGCCCTGGGGATGCCGGTCAGCTTCTTGGCCCTGCTGCCGGCGGGCAGTAGCGGATCGAGCAGGGCCACGGCCCAAAAGGCCAATTGCGGAAGGGCGGCGAGCCATCGCCACGGGGAAGGCAGCCCGAACGAAGTAACCAGAACCGCTGCCAGCAGGCAGGGCAGTAAGAGGCGCCCGATCTTCAAGCTGACGAAATGGAACCGCATGCGGTTGCGCGCGCCGAACAGGCCTGGGAACGTGCCCAGGAGTTGGATGATGCCGGCTTGCGTGCGCACTTTGCGGCGGAATTCGGCGGCCAGGCCGGTGGGCTCGTCAATGGCTACGGCCAGGGGCTCGATCACCAGACGGTAGCCCTGCAAATGCACGGAAAGCGGCAGGAAAACGTCGTCCAGCAGGGAATTGGGCGGAATGGGCACATAGAGGGAACGCCTCACCAGATATACGGGACCGGTGGCGCCCAACATCGAGTCCACCCGCGAAAGGTTGCCGCGAATCCAGTTTTCATAGCGCCAGTACAGGCCGGTATTGGCTTCTTCCTCGCTGGCGCCGCGGGCGATCCGCAAATCGCCGCTAACCACGCCGACCGTTGGATCGGCCATCGCCGCTACCAGGCGGCGCAGGCAATCGGGGCGCAATACCTGACGGACATCGGTAAAAAACAGCAGTTGGCCGGAAGCCTGGAGCACCGCCGCATTCAGGGCCGCGGGTTTGCCGCCGAAAGGAACGCGCATCACGCGCACGCCGCGGCCGGCATAGGAGGCTGCGATCTGTTCGGTGGCGTCGGTGGACCCATCGGAAACCACCAGCACGTCTCTCGAATCCGCCGGATAATCCTGAGCCAGAACGCTCTCGAGCTTGCGGTGAAGCCAGCGTTCTCCGTTGCGCACGGCGATGACGACCGTCACCGGGGCCACCTGTTCCCGGCGGCCGACCGGTTTCTCCCGCCAGCGCGCCAGTCCGGCCAGCAGCAGCGGATAGCCCACTAGAACGTAAGCGACAGCCAGGGCCGAAGCCAGGAAAAGCGTCACGAAAAGCGGCGTCATGAGGTTTGCCGCCGGGTTCCTGCCAGGTTGCGGAAAAAGGCCCTGACAGGCCACCAGGACTGTCCCACTATAGCGGCATTTGCCGCAGAATGACGGGGAACGCCACTTGAATGAAGGCCACGCCGATATCGGTGGCGGTCTTCAGGTCCCCTCCCCGCGCCGGTACGATTACGCGCACCAAAGCGGTATCGCTGCGGCGGTAGCGCACGGCGTCGGCCACCAGCCAGAACTTGGCGGCGAATTCGCTGGCGATCACCCGGTGATGCCCCTGATACCAATACAGCGTCACGCTCTGGTCGTCGCCATGTTGTACGGCGTAGCGATTCACCGTAATCGGGAGGTCCGATCCCGCTACGGAGATGGTTTGCTTGCCAACTTCCACCTCCTCCCAGCCCGAACCCGGCAGACAGTTCTTGGGGGAATGGGGCGACTGCCCGTAACGCTGGGTCTTGAAGTATGCCATGAAGAGGTTCACGGCCACCGCGTGTGCGCGATCGACATACACCCGATTCGTCACGTCGTCGGCTTTTAGCATCTGGAGCGTTTCCGGTTCGAGCGGCGCGTCCTGCACCATCGTCCAGCCCCCCAATACCGCGGGGAAGAGGCTCAAGGGGACGATCGGGGGGGCCAATTCGGGACGTGAAGCAACCGCGTACAGCGCACCCGCCTGAAGCAGCAGCGCGATCGTCAGAGCTATGGCGTATCGACTCTTAAGGAAACTCACGGCTCTCCTGTCTTTCGGTTTGAATCTCACATTTTATGATAGCAACCGTGCCGTGGGCAGTGGGCGGACTAGAGCCAGTACTGCCATTGGCCGGACCCGATCACGTACAGGCCCAGAGCCAGATTGGTGACGGCGTGCGCCAGGATACAGTCGCCCAGGCTCCTGGTGCGAACCATCCACCAGTTGTACACGATGCCCGCCACCAGCCCTACCTCCCAGTACGGACCGTGTTCGGCGGCGAAAAGGGCCGCGGTCACCCAAAACGCCAAGCGGCGGTATGTGCCCAGAGGGACCGTTTCGATGTGCTCCGAGATCATCCAGCGCATCAGCCAGGCGCGCCAGAACAGTTCCTCGATAATCGGCACCAGGAGCGCCGAGCCGCCGACCCGGAGGATCAGAAATGCGACGTTGCGGCGCCGTTCGATGGGGATGGAACTCACCGCTGCGCCGGTCAATGCGTTCTCGAAGAGCCAATGGTGGCGAATGTTCCACAATTGGTCGGGCGCCACCCATAAGATGAATACCAGCAACCCAACGGCCGCGCTCGAGATCGGATTTAGGGCAGTAAACGAAACTGTCCGGCGGGAGAATACCAGGATCGCCGCGAGGGTAAGACTGCAACGCAAGGCATACAACCATCCCCCGTCGATTCCCAGCAGCCGTTCCAAGCCCATGGAAGCGACATAAACGCCAAACGGGGCGACATAGGCGAGCGTGGTACGCGATTGACGACTGACAGTCATAGTTACTTTACGAAATCCAGTTCCCTTCCAGACTGTCGGTGATAGTACCATAGCGCCTTCGGGCGAGGTTCGCCTGCCGTCGGTTCTAGTATTCTAAACTACTGATTCTACAGTGCTTTTACGCCGCCTGAGGCCTCCTCCGTGCCTTCGCCTGGTCTGGGAGTTGGACACGGTCCTAGGCCCCCGGGCGCCACATGAGAGTGCGAATCGGCCGGGACGGGCGAGTATAATATGTAGTCGGACTTGTCGTCCGATCTTACTGATTTATTTACATGATCCGCTTGTTTCGAGTATTCGTACCGGCTGGCACACTGGCGCTCCTGGCGGCGGAAACCATCATCATGCTCACCGCTTTCGTGCTGGCCAGCTATCTGGTTTTGGAGGTCGATCCAACCGACTACCTGCTGTACGACGGCGGCTTGGCGCGCATCCTCGTGGTGGTGCTCAGCATCGTGATCAGCCTTTATTTTCAAGATCTTTACTCTAATTACCTGATTGAATCCAGGATTCTGCTGCTGCAGCAGCTTTCCATGGCGATCGGCACCGCCATTCTGATCCAAGGCATTTTCAGCTACGTCAGCCGCGATTTGCGGACGCCCTTGCGCCTGATGCTGACCGGGAGTTTCCTGTCGCTGGTCGGTGTCCTCGCCTGGCGACTGGCGTTTAGCTCATACGCGTTGCATGTGGTGGGGCGCACCGGGTTGCTGCTGGTGGGAGGGAGCGAATCGCTCGCGGACCTGGCTCAGCACGTAGTAGAGCATCCCGAATTGGGTCTGAGCGTAGTGGGTTATGTCGACGATTTTCCGGGCGGAGAGCCTCCTCTACCTGGGGGGCGGGTACTCGGGCCGGTATCGGATTTGCGACGGATTGTGGAGGAGACGAATCCCGGCTTGATCGTGGTGGGTATGTCCGAGCGGCGCAACCGGGTTCCGGTTACCGATCTACTGGAATTGCGTTTTGGCGGCCACGCGATTGAAGAAGTGTCGTCGGCGTATGAGCGCGTGACCGGCCGGGTCAGTCTGAAAGAACTGCGCCCTTCGCAGCTGATCTATTCCGGCGAGTTGGGGCCGCGCCGGCAAATCCTGTTGTACCAGCGGGCGTTCAACCTGGTAGCGGCGACGGTGGGAATCGTTCTGGCATCGCCGCTGGTGCTGCTCACGGCCCTGGCGGTACGCCTGAGTTCGTCCGGGCCGGTACTCTATCGGCAGCAGCGGGTCGGGTTGGAGGGCCAGTCGTTTACCGTCTACAAATTCCGCTCCATGCGGGCCAACGCGGAAGCGGCGACCGGCGCGGTCTGGGCATCCAGGAACGATCCGCGGATTACGCCGGTGGGCCGCGTCATCCGCAAGATTCGTTTCGACGAATTACCGCAGCTTTTCAACGTGCTGAAAGGCGAAATGTCGCTGGTCGGCCCGCGCCCGGAACGGCCGGAATTTGTCAAAGCTCTGTCCGACCATATTCCCTATTACCGGCAGCGCCAGTACGTTCGTCCGGGCATCACCGGCTGGGCGCAGATCAATCACAAGTACGGCGACACGCTTGAAGATACCGTCACCAAACTGGAATACGATTTGTATTACATCAAGAATATGTCGATCAGCCTGGATGCCTATATCGTGTTCCATACGCTCAAAACGATGTTGCTTTCGCGAGGCGCACAATGATGGCGATCCCGTCCCGTTCTTGACAGTTGGGGAGGGCCGCGTCAGACTTTAATTCTGCGGGGCCTGGTTGTGTGGATCTTGGGCATTCGAAGCGGAAAACGGAGGAACATGTATTTCGACATGCGGCGCCTGGCCGCCATTTTGTGGCTGGCCGTCCCAGCGTTTGCGCAATATGCCGGCCCGGCAATTCTGTCGCGCGGCGAAGCACCCACGGCCATGGCGGCGGACCAGATCGACTTTCGGCCCTACCTGAGCATTACCGGTGTTTACGATACCGGCTTGGCCGGCGTGTCGGTGAATTCCCAAGGCGAGATCGGCAACGGTTCCAGCCCCGGGGTGGAGTTCGCCGGGGGGATTAGCGGCATCCATAGCTGGAAACACACCAAAGTTGGCCTGGACTATCATGGCGATGTCCGCGAGTACACCAAGGCCACCTACTACGACAGCACCGACCAAACGCTCCTGCTCGGAATTACGCACCTGTTCACCCGTCACGTCACCCTGGTGTTGAACGAAGCCGCGGGTATTTTTTCACTCGACTACGGAGCCCTGGGCCTGCCGGCTTCGGTGCCGTTCGATCCGTCTACGCTGAGCATTCCCGTTACCGACTTTTTCGATAATCGTACGATTTACGTCAGCACGCTGGCCAACCTGATCTATCAGAGAACGGCGCGGCTTTCCTTCAGTTTCGGCGGCTCCGGCTATTTGAATCGCCGGCGGTCCACGGCGCTCTACGGCGTAACCGGTGCTACGGCGCAGGCCGATATGGAATACCGCGTTTCGCGAAGCACCACCATCGGCGCCATGTACAACTACAACCATTACAGCTTCACCCGTATTCTCAGCGACGCCGACATGCACGGAGCGGCCGGCACGTTTGCCCGCCGGCTGACGGCAACCTTGGAACTGACCTTGTATGGCGGTTTCCTCCGGGTGGAGAACGAAGGCGTGCAGGACGTTTCCATTGACCCCGCGATCGCCGCACTGCTGGGGATTTCCTCTACCCAACTCTCGGTGAACCACAGCGTTCGTTATGTGCCCAACGCCAGCGGGCGTTTGTCGCAGGGCTTCAAGAAAGGGGTGGCGTATTTGGCTGGCGGGCGGACGGTCACTCCCGGAAACGGCCTCTTCCTGACATCGCAAATGACCAATATTACCGCCGGCTACACCTACACCGGAATCCGCCGCTGGAGCTTCAACGTGAGCGCTGCCCGCAACGACGGCGTGTCGATCGGTAATATAGTCAACGGCGATTACCGGGACACGACGGGAATGGTATCCATCAGCCGGGACCTGACCAAGAAGCTGCACGTTGTCGGCGGCGGCTGGGTCCATCAGTACGGAAGCAGCGATTTCGCCCAGTACAACCGGCGTGTGTATGAAGCCCGTATCGGGCTGCAGTTCGCTCCCGGCGACGTGCCGTTGCGGATCTTCTAAACCTGCCGTTCGCCGCTCACTACCTGGCCGCGGCCCGCTAGCGCTCGTGCACGTCTTCCAGATAGGTGTAGCCGTGCAGGCCCTCTTCGTAATAGTGCAGCAGCGCTCCGGATTCCTCGTAGGTTAGCCGGCTGTCCCGGAGGGCAGTTTCCACATCGCGGCGCAGTTTGGCGACCAACTGGTCGCTGGAAAATTGCACGTAGTTGAGCACTTCGCGAACGGTATCGCCCTTGATGACCGAGTCCAGAATGGTCTCCCCGGCCGGCCCGAGGCGGACGTGTACGGCATTGGTGTCGCCGAACAGGTTGTGCAGATCGCCCAGGATCTCCTGATAGGCGCCCAGCAGAAACGTGCCCAGGTAGTAATCGCCGCCGTCGAACGGATGGAGCAGGAGCGTGCGCTTTACGTCCCGGCGGTCGATGAAGGCGTCCACTTTGCCGTCGGAGTCGCAGGTGATGTCGCCCAGCACGGCCGGCCGCGAAGGCTGCTCTTCCAGCCGGTGGATCGGCATGACGGGGAATAGCTGCTTGATGGCCCAGCTATCCGGCATACTCTGAAACAGCGAGAAATTGCAGAAGTAGGTGTCCGAGAGCATGGCATCGATGCCCTCCAGCTCTTCCGGAAAGTAGTCGAGCTCCCGCGCCTGCTTTTGAATCCTGCGGGTGATGGCCCAATACAGGTTCTCGGCCACGCACCGCTGCTCGAGCGAAAGGTAGCCCAGGCTGAACAGGTTGAGCGCCTGGTCGAGAGCCTGCTGCGTGTCGTGATAACTTTCCAGCAGGTTCTTGGCGGTGAGGCTGCGATAGGTTTCCTGCAGATCGATGAGAGGCTGCTCGGCATCCGGCGGCGGCTCCGGCGGAACATCCGCTTCGCCCATGCCCGACACGCCCAGAACGTTGAACACCAGCACGCTGTGATAGGCAGCCACGGCGCGGCCGCTTTCGGTCACGATATTGGGGTGCGGCACGCCGACTTCGTCGCACACGTTCTGCACGTGGTAGATCACATCGTTGGCGTATTCCTGCAGGGTGTAATTGACGCTCGATTCGAAGTCCGTCTGCGAGCCGTCGTAATCCACTCCCAGGCCGCCGCCCACGTCGAGATACTGCAATCCCGCTCCGGCCCGCGCCAGGTCCACGTAGACGCGCACGGCCTCGTTCACCGCGCCCTTGATCTGGCGGATGTTGGTGATCTGGCTGCCCAGGTGGAAGTGCAGCAGGTTCAGACAGTCGGCCATGCCGAGATCTTTCAGTTCCTGCAGGGCCCGCATGGCCTCGGTAACCGATAGGCCGAACTTGGAGCGATACCCGCCCGAAGATTTCCACCGCCCGGCGCCCCGGCTGGCCAACTTCACCCGCAGCCCGATCCGCGGCCGCACGCCAACCTTCCGGCTGTATTTCAAAATCAGGTGCAGTTCCGTGTATTTTTCGACCACCGGGACGATTTGACGCCCGATCTTCTGCGCCAGCATCGCCATTTCGATGTACTCGTCGTCTTTGAAGCCGTTGCAGATGATCGGCGTATCGTTGTCGGCCAGCGCCATGACGGCGATCAACTCGGGCTTCGACCCGGCCTCGAGACCGAACTTGTACGGCTTGCCGAATTCCAGCACCTCTTCCACCACCTGCCGCTGCTGGTTCACCTTGATGGGGTAGACGCAGCAATATTGGCCTTGATAATGGTGCTCGTTGATGGCCGTCTGAAACGCACCGTGGAGCTCGCCCAAACGGTGGTTCAGGATGTCGGCGAAGCGAACCAGAATGGGCAGGTTGATGCCGCGAAGCACCAGCGTGTCGATAAGTTCCTTCAGATCGATGGAGCGCGCGGGGTCCTTTTCCGGGTGAACCAGCACGTGCCCGTTGTTGCCCACCGAAAAATAGCCCTTGCCCCAACTGGGGACGTCGTAGAAATCGCTGGCGATTTGCGGGGTCCAGCGTTCCGTAGGCTCAACCACCATCGAACCCTTGCGGCCATTTCTTTCCAACTTGGGCGTTTCTCCTTTATTTCTCAGTGTCCTTCGAAAGCGGCGGAAGTGGCAAGAGAAAACTGGTCACAGCGGGGTGACGGGGCGGCTGCAAGGCGGCAAGACATATAGCCGCCGATGAACACCGATGAACGCCGATAAGAGATGCAAGGATTTATCTGCGTTTATCTGCGTTCATCGGCGGCTATAGTTTGATTTTTCAAAGCCCCTCCGGGCCCGGCTGAAGCCGCCTGGGTCGTGACCGCAAAACCGGGACAAAAGTCCCGGTTTTTGTCTGTAAGCTATTGCTTTCTGGTAGGAAACCGGAACTTAGTGCCGGTTTTGACCGGGCCGGGCGGGAAATGAACCGGGTTTGACTTTTCCGAAGTCCCCGCGCAAACTGGAGAGAGAAGGGCGGTACGTGACCACCGACGAACGATTTGACCGCCTCGACCGCTCGGTCGGGGACCTGACGAGATCCGTCGAAACCCTGACTAAATACGTCCTGGACCTGCGCCAGGAAACGGCTGCGCGGTTTCAGACCATCGAGAACCGCCTCGACATACTTGCGTCTACCGTCGCCAATATCGACTCCAGGCTGCCCGCCCTGACCAAAGCAATCCTGGATTTCGGCTCCCTTTCCACCCAGCTCGTGCGCGAACAGTCGGGGCAGAAGAATTCCACGTCCGACCTCCTCACCCGGGTGATCAGGCTGGAGGAGACTGTTTCCAGGCTGGCCGAGAACGCAGCTTAGCTGACGAGAATGGGATGACACCCCGCGGGGGCCGAACGGGACCAGCCTGAACTGGGCGATTATTCCGTGAAACCCCGGCGGAAGAGGCCGGGGCGAAGGACCAGTTTGACTTATTTAAGTCTCTATGCAAAAATCAAGTCAGCCATGAAGCTGCGCGCGGAAACCGTCAGAACCAGCCTGGATGTCCCCAGGAACCTGCATCGCCAAGTCCACGAGGCGGCCGCACGCAAGGGATGCTCGGCTCGCCAGCTCATTCTTGCGGCGATTGAAACCGCCGTGCGAGAGGCTCCGGCGAAGGCTGGTAAGCGCCTGGATTTGAGAAGCCGCCCGCTACTGCCCCGCACGGGCAAGCCGATCGATCTTTCGAATGAGCGGATCTATGACCTCATCCAGTTTCCCTGATGTCAACGTGTGGTTGGCCCTGGCCTCGGCGGAACACACGCATCGGGAAGCCGCTCTCGATTGGTGGGAAGCCCGGAACGAGCCCATTCTTTTCTGCCGCATTACCCAAATGGGCCTGCTGCGGCTGCTCACAAACTTCGGGGCAATAAACGGTAAACCCTTGCAAATGAAACAGGCCTGGAGAGTCTACGACGAATTCCTGAGCGACGAACGGGTCGTTTTTGCGCCGGAGCCGGCCAAAGTCGAGACTCGCTTCCGTCTGGTTGCGACGAGGGTGAGCGCCTCTCCCAAACTCTGGACCGATGCTTACCTGCTCGCCTTCGCCGCGGAGGCAGAATCGGAGATAGTTACCTTCGATGAAGCGCTGGCTGGACGGGCAGGTGTTGCCGCGTTGGCCTAGCGACCGGCGGTAGAAGCGGCCCGTGGCCGGTCGCAGGCGAAAACGCCCATTCCACTGTCGTTCAACCCCGTCCCCTTCCGTTTAGACACCCGCCGACACCATTCGCCGCCTAATCTTGACTAAGAAGTACAGATTCGCTAATCTAGTGATGGGTAGGTGTTTAGGAGGCAGGTTCGGTGAGCGATTCCACCAATACGATTGAAACCTTTGCGAAGCAGGAATATAAGTGGGGGTTCGTCAGCCCGATCGATTCGGATTCGATTCCGCGCGGGTTGAGCGAGGACGTCGTCCGCCTGATTTCGTCCAAGAAACAGGAGCCGGAGTGGCTGCTGGAATGGCGGCTGAAGGCTTACCGGCACTGGCTCACCATGACAGAGCCCACCTGGGCCAACATTCATTATCCCAAGATCGACTATCAGGACATTATTTATTACGCGGCGCCGAAGTCGAAGACCGACGGCCCCAAGTCGCTGGACGAGGTCGACCCGGAACTGCTTCGGACTTATGAAAAGCTGGGTATTCCGCTGGCTGAGCGAGCGGCGCTGGCCGGCGTGGCGGTGGACGCGGTGTTCGATTCGGTTTCCGTGGCTACCACCTTCAAGGTGAAATTGAAGGAGATGGGCGTGCTGTTCTGCTCGTTCTCCGAAGCCGTCCATGAATATCCCGAGCTGGTGCAGAAATACCTGGGCTCGGTGGTGCCGACCTCGGATAACTTCTTCGCCGCGCTGAACTCGGCGGTGTTTTCCGACGGCTCCTTCTGCTATGTGCCCAAGGGCGTTCGCTGCCCCATGGAGCTGTCCACCTATTTCCGCATCAATGCCAAGGATACCGGCCAGTTCGAGCGCACCCTGATCGTGGCCGACGAAGGCGCCTACGTGAGCTACCTGGAAGGCTGCACCGCGCCCATGCGCGACACCAATCAGTTGCACGCCGCGGTGGTGGAGCTGGTGGCGCTCGATAATGCCCAGATTAAGTATTCCACCGTACAGAACTGGTATCCCGGCGACAAACAGGGCAAAGGCGGCATCTATAATTTCGTGACCAAGCGCGGCGCCTGCCGGGGCGTCAATTCGAAAATCTCCTGGACGCAGGTGGAAACCGGTTCGGCCATCACCTGGAAATACCCGAGCTGCCTCTTAATTGGCGACCATTCGGTGGGCGAATTCTATTCGGTGGCTCTGGCTAACAATTATCAGCAGGCCGACACCGGCACCAAAATGATCCACATCGGGAAGAACACCACTTCCACGATTGTCTCGAAGGGCATTTCGGCCGGCCACGGGCAGAACACCTATCGCGGCGGCGTCAAGATTCTGAAGAACGCCACCGGCGCGCGCAATTACTCCCAGTGCGATTCGCTGCTGCTGGGCGACAAATGCGGCGCCCACACCTTCCCCTATCTGGAAGTGAAGAACACCTCGTCGCAGGTCGAACACGAAGCTTCGACCTCGAAAATCGGCGAGGACCAGATTTTCTACTGCCGGCAGCGCGGCATCTCCACCGAGGACGCGGTCTCGATGATCGTTCACGGCTTCTGCAAGGAAGTTTTTCGCGAGCTGCCCATGGAATTCGCCGTGGAAGCCCAGAAGCTGCTCGGCGTAAGCCTGGAAGGCAGCGTGGGTTGATGGGCGTGCAACCGCTCCCTCGCGGTCGCGGCTCGGAAATACGGCAATTCCGCCGGTCTTACCGAGCCGCGACCGCGAGGGAGCGGTTGCTGGAACGGCTGATCGATATCGTTTGAGGACACATGGCATTACTGGAAATTAAGAACCTGCACGCCACCGTCGGCGACCGTGAAATTTTGAAGGGCATCGATCTCACCATCGATGCCGGCGAAGTACACGCCATCATGGGGCCGAACGGCTCGGGAAAGAGCACGCTGGCCCAGGTGCTGGCGGGCCGCGATATCTACCACGTCACCGAGGGCGAAATCATCTATGACGGGCGGAACCTGCTCGATCTTTCTCCCGAGGACCGCGCCCGCGCCGGCATCTTCCTCGCGTTTCAGTATCCTGTCGAGATCCCGGGCGTCAGCAACATGTACTTCCTGAAAGCGGCCCTGAATACGGTGCGCAAGGCACACGGCCTGGAAGAGCTGGACGCCATGGATTTCCTGAGCCTGGTCAAGGAAAAGCTCAAGATCATGGACGTCGACCAGACGCTGCTGAACCGCCCGGTGAACACCGGCTTTTCGGGCGGCGAGAAAAAGCGCAACGAGATCTTTCAAATGGCCGTGCTCGAGCCCAAGCTGGCCGTGCTGGATGAAACCGATTCCGGCCTCGATATCGACGCGCTTCGCATCGTGGCCGCCGGCGTCAACGCACTGCGCGGTCCGGAGCGGTCGATGATCGTCGTCACCCACTACCAGCGCCTGCTGAACTACATCGTGCCGGACTTCGTGCACGTGTTGTCCGAGGGCAGGATCGTGAAATCCGGCGGCAAGGAACTGGCGTTCGTGCTGGAAGAGAAGGGCTACGCCGGCCTCGGCATCGAAGACGCCGAAGAAGAGGTCGCACGGGTATGACGGCGGTTTCCGAACAGATCGGCAACTGGCTGGACTTGTTCACCGCCCAGCCGCCGGCCGAGGCGTGGCGGAAGGAATTGCGCGACGGCGCGTTGGAGCGCTTCTGCGCGCTCGGTTTCCCGACGACGCGCGACGAAGAATGGCGCTTCACCAGCGTCGCGCCGATTGCCCGCACGAAGTGGGCGGCAGCGCCCGAAGCCACCGCCGATGCCGACGCGCAGGCGCCCTGGAGCACCGGCGGCATTCGCCTGGTTTTCGTAAACGGCAGACTCGCCGGCCCGGTTCCCAGCTTGCCCAAAGGCCTCGAAGCCGGCCTGCTCGCCGAGCGCGCCGAGCTTAATCGCATCGTGCCGGAGACCGCATTCACGGCGCTCAACACGGCCTTTCTCGACCAGGTGGCCTGGCTGAAGGTGGCCCGCGGCGCAATTGTGGAGACGCCCATCCATCTGGTCTATATCACTACCGCGGACGCTTACGTGGCGCCCCGCGTGCTCATCCAGGCGGGCGCGGACGCTCACATCACCATCGTCGAAACTTTCGCGGGCTCGGGCGCTTACTTCACCAACGCGGTGACCGAAATCGTGGCCGGCCAGGGCGCCGTGGTGGATCACTACAAAGTGCAGCGCGAATCGTTGGACGCATACCATGTGGCCGCCCTAGAGGCACGGCTCGGCCAGAGCGCGAATTTCCGCACCCACTCCATTTCGCTCGGCGGCAAACTGGTGCGCAACGACGTCGGCGCGGTGCTTTCCGAAGGCGCCGAAGCTACCCTCAACGGCCTGTATATCGTCAACGGCTCGCAACACGTGGATAACCACACCACCATCGACCACGCCAAGCCGCACGGCACCAGCCACGAGCTCTACAAGGGCATTCTGGACGGCGAGTCGAACGCCGTCTTCAACGGCAAGATCATCGTTCGCCAGGATGCGCAGAAGACCGATTCCAAGCAAACCAACAAGAATCTGGTGTTGAGCGACAACTCGGTGGTGAATACCAAGCCCGAATTGCAAATTTGGGCCGACGACGTTCGCTGCACCCACGGCGCCACCATCGGCCAGCTCGACGCCGAAGCTTTGTTTTACCTGCAGTCCCGCGGTATCGGCCGGAGGGAGGCGCGCAGCTTGTTGACTTACGCCTTCGCCGAGGACATCGTCGACCGGATTAAAGTCGAGAGCCTGCGGGACTCGCTCGAAAAAGTCCTCTTCGAGAAATTCCATGAGCACGCTGACCAGTGACATCCTGACATCTTTCGACGTGGAAAAGCTCCGGGAAGATTTCCCGGTGCTCAAACAGCAGATCCATGGCAAACCGCTGGTGTACCTGGATAGCGCGGCCACGGCGCAAAAACCGTACGCGGTGATCGAAGCCATCCGCCACTTCCATGAAGTGGATTGCGCCAATATTCATCGCGGCGTACACGAGCTCAGCCAACGCTCCACCGCGGCCTATGAGCAAACCCGAACCCGCGCCCGCCAGTTCCTGAATGCCGCCTCCGACGCCGAGATCGTCTTCGTGCGCGGCACCACCGAGGGCATCAACCTGGTGGCTTCGAGTTGGGGCCACCGCCACCTGAAGGCCGGCGACGAAATCGTCATTTCGGCCCTGGAGCACCACTCCAACATCGTCCCCTGGCAAATGCTGTGCGAAGCCCGCGACGCGCGGCTGCGCGTGATTCCCATGAACGATCGCGGCGAGCTGATTCTGGAAGAGTACGAGAAACTGCTCAACGCGCGCACCGGGCTGGTAGCGGTGGCGCATATTTCGAACGCCTTGGGCACCGTGAACCCGGTGGCCGAAATGATCGCCATGGCGCACCGCGCCGGCGCCCTGGCGCTGATCGATGGCGCGCAGGCGGCGCCGCATCTCCGCGTGGACGTGCGCGCCCTGGATGCCGATTTCTACGCCTTTTCCGGCCATAAGGTTTTAGGACCGACCGGGATCGGCATTCTTTACGGCAAACAGGCGCTGCTCGAGAATATGCCGCCCTACCAAGGCGGCGGCGACATGATCCGCACGGTTACGTTCGAGAAAACCACCTATGCCGATCTGCCCTACAAGTTCGAAGCGGGCACCCCCAATATTGCCGGCGGCATCGGCCTGGGCGCGGCGCTGGAATATATCGACCGCATCGGTATCGAACGCATCGCCGCCTGGGAGCACGAATTGCTCCGCTACGGCACCGAACAACTGGAGCGAATCCCCGGCCTGCGGATCATCGGCACGGCCAGGGAAAAGGCGGCCGTGATTTCCTTCGTGATCGAGGGCATTCACCCGCACGACATCGGCACGGTGCTCGATCTGGACGGCATCGCCGTGCGCACCGGCCATCACTGCGCCCAACCCGTGATGGATCGCTTCCACGTCCCGGCCACCACCCGCGCCTCGCTGGCGTTCTACAACACGCTCGCCGAGATCGACAAGCTGGTAGCGGGCATCCATAAGGTGAAGGAGGTATTCGCCTAATGGTCCACGAACTCTATCAGGAAACCATCCTGGACCACAGCAAGCGCCCGCGCAATTGCCATGCCATGGCGGATGCGGACCGGAAGGCGGAGGGCTTTAACCCGCTCTGCGGCGACAAGCTGAAGCTCTACGTGAAGATGGATGGCGACATCGTCCGCGATGCCAGCTTCGAAGGTTCGGGCTGCGCCATTTCCACCGCCTCCGCCTCCTTGATGACCGAAAGCCTCAAAGGCAAAACCCGCACCGAAGCCCTGGCCTTGCTCGAAAAATTTCACGACCTGCTCACCACCGACGCCACCGTAAGTGATGGGCTGGGCAAACTGGTGGTGTTCTGCGGCGTGCGCGACTACCCCGCGCGCGTCAAGTGCGCCACCCTGGCATGGCATACTCTCAAGTCGGCCCTCAACGGCGCCGATCAAGTGGCGTCCACGGAATGACGCTCGAATCCCAGATCGTGGCCGCGCTGAAGCGGGTCTACGACCCGGAAATGCCCGTCAATGTGTACGACCTTGGTCTGATTTATGGCATTCGGACGGACGCCGAGGGGCGCGTCGCCATTCGCATGACGCTGACCGCGCCCAACTGCCCGGTGGCCGGCTCGCTGCCGGCCGAAGTGGACCGCGCCGCCCGTGGGGTGCCGGGTGTCGCCGATGTCAAAGTCGAGCTGACCTTCGATCCGCCCTGGTCCAAAGACAGTATGTCGGAAGCGGCCAAGCTGGCGCTGGGAATCGAGGACATCATCCCCGTCGGCAGGCTGGCTTCCGCAAGGCAAAGGCCATGAAGCTCAGCGCGCACGAAGAATACGGAGTACGCTGCCTGGTTCGCCTGGCCTACGCGGGCTTCGAATGCCAGGGCCTGACCATCCCCGAGATCAGCCAGGCCGAAGGCGTTTCTTCCGCCTATGCCGCCAAAATCCTGCGCGTACTGCGCAAGGGAGGATTTGTCAAAGCCGCCCGCGGCAAGGACGGCGGCTACACCCTGGCCCGGCCCGCGGCCGAGATCCGTCTTGGGCACGTGATGGAAGCTCTGGGCGGGCGCTTGTTTGAAACTAACTTCTGCGACAGCCACGCCGGCCAGGCGGCCATCTGTACGCGCTCGGTAGATTGTTCCGTACGTTCGCTATGGCGGGCCGTGCAGGTCTCCGTGGACCAGGTGCTGGATAAGATTACCCTGAGCGATCTATTGCAGAATGAACAGGATATGAACTCCTGGGTCAAGACCATTCCGGGCCCGGTCACGATCCGGTTGAACTAGGAATTCCGGCGCCGCATGGTAAGCTGGTAACGTTATAAAAGTATTTCCCGTTGGGGTCTTTTATTTGAATAGCCGCGTACTCATACTGCCTGTTTTGATGGCCGCCGCCGCGTTTGCCGACCTTCCCGAGCCGGCTCCGGATGCGATTCTCCACAGCTACTCGGCGGCGCTCCGGAACCAGGCCCGCACCGGCCAGCGGATGGAAGTCAGCATTTACGGCTCGCTGCCCAATCTCCAGAAAGCCGCCCGCCTGCGCGCCCTGCGCCACATCTCCAAGGTGGGCCGGATCACCTATCAGGTTTTGGGATTCGAAGGCGACACCACGGTAAAGCGGGAAGTCATCGCCCGCTACCTGGCGGCCGAAATGGATGCCGCTCACGCCCCCCAAAACGACAATACCCATCCGCATCCGTCCCTGGCCGTCACTCCGGACAATTACCGGTTTCAATACAAAGGCCGTGCCCAGCGCGATGGCCGCGATACATTCCTGTTTCAGGTGGCGCCGAAAGCGCAGCGCTCCCTGATAGGCCGCACGGACGATTTCTTCGGGCGCATGATCGGCCGCCCACCCGCACCGGCCGTCGCGGGCCTGTTTAAGGGACAGATCTGGATCGACCAGGCTACCTGGCTGCCGGTGGAGGAATCCGGCTCTCTGGCCGGCGTGGGTTCGATCTGGGTCAAACGCATTGACTTTGTTCGTAAATACGAAATCCGCGACGGGCGCTCGCTTCCGTTGCGCCTGGAAAGCGTGGCGGATACCCGCCTGGTGGGCCGCGCCGAGCTGACCATCGATTACAGCAACGTCACCCTGGATGACAGCGACTCGGAGATGGAGCTTGAATGAGAACGTTATTTCTGAACCCGCCATCGTTTGAAGGATTCGACGGAGGCGCCAGCTCCCGCTGGCCGGCCTCCCGCGAAATCGAATCCTACTGGTATCCGGTCTGGCTCTGCTACCCCGCCGGCATGCTGCCCGACAGCAAAGTGGTGGATGCGCCTCCGCATAAAATCTCCATCGAACAGACCGTGGAGATGGGCAAGGATTTCGAGCTTCTCGTGCTCTACACCTCGACTCCCGGATTTCACGTGGACGTCAAGATGGCCGAGATGATGAAGGACTCCAACCCCAAGCTCCAGGTGGCCTTCGTGGGACCGCCCGTAACCATCGAGCCGGAAAAGACCCTCCTCAGCAATAAATCCATCGACTTCGTAGTGCGCCGGGAATTCGATTACCAGATCGCCGATTACGCCAAGGGTAAGCCGCTCGACGAAATCCCCGGCGTCAGCTTCCGCAAGAACGGCGTTGTGGTTCACAACCCCGAAGCGCCCGCCATCGAGGACCTGGACGCGCTGCCGTGGGTGACCAAAGTCTATAAGCGCGATCTCGACATCACCCGCTATAACGTGCCGTTCCTGCTCAACCCGTTCATCTCGTTTTACAGCTCGCGGGGCTGCCCGGCGCTGTGCACCTTCTGCCTCTGGCCCCAGACCCACTCCGGACACCGCTGGCGCCTGCGCTCCTCGGGCGACATGGCGAACGAAGTTCGCTACGCGCGGGAACAATTTCCCAACGTCAAGGAGATCTTCTTCGACGACGATACCTTCAACTATCGCAAGGACCGCACCATCGAGCTTTGTAAGAAGCTCCAGCCGATTAACTTCACCTGGTCCTGCACCTCGCGCGTCACTACCGACTACGAAACCCTGAAGGCCATGAAGGAAGCGGGCTGCCGGCTGCTGATCGTGGGCTACGAATCGGGCGATCCGCAGATCCTCAAGAACATCAAGAAGGGCGCCACCGTGGATATGGCCGAGCGTTTCACCGCCAACTGCAAGAAGCTGGGCCTGGCGGTGCATGGCGATTTCATCATCGGCCTGCCCGGGGAAAC
>Ga0182014_10003092_pt1 | contig 20349 bp, 19 predicted proteins | sample 612S2DmetaG_FD_120489 | JGI IMG/M metagenome (GOLD analysis project Ga0182014, IMG submission 120489) | Permafrost microbial communities from Stordalen Mire, Sweden - 612S2D metaG | ecosystem: Environmental > Terrestrial > Soil > Wetlands > Permafrost | place: Sweden: Stordalen | collected... | reverse complement strand
TAGGCCGCAAGCCCGGTGCCGCCGATGTACTTACGGCGAACCTCCTCTGCCAACTCCTCGACCTTCACCGTCCGCGTGCTCAGGTCGATCCACGCCAATTTCCCCATGTAGCCGCCCATGAACTTACCTCCCAATCCGTGTGTTTTCGAGTGTTATCAGGAATTTCCTTTTTCAGCACTGAATTGCTCAAATTCTACTGCTCGTGAGTGGTCTTGCAAGACCCAAACTGCTGCTGTGAACAAAAAGCGATGCCGTGCCGTGTTGGGCTTTCCCGGTGACTATTGCAGGCAAGCCCCCGTCCCAAGTTTGACCACGTAATCACGCGGCCGCTGTACTAGCGGTTGTTCGGAAGGATCGTGAGGCCGGGCTTAGCTCCCTTGGGGAGCGGGAGTCGGTCCACGTTCGCAACCTCGGCAATCATCATGAAATAGCCATCGAGACAAACCAAGTCGATCAGTCCCTTGTCGCCCAGAAGGCTGAATGTCTTGGCATAAACGGCATCGCTCACGCTCTGGTTGCGATGAAGCTCACTCAGAAAGTCGTAGACCGTCTCCTCATCGCTCGACATTCCCGTGGGCCGCGCGCCATTGGCCACCGCGGCAAGCACGTCCGCACTCACGCCAGCCTTGAGCGCCAAAGGATAGTGGTAGTTCCACTCGTACTGCTGCGTAAACTGCCGGGCGGAAAGCATGATGGTGAACTCGCGCAGTTTGGACGAAATGGCGCTATGAAAACGCAGATAATCCCCCAGCAACCGAGCGCGCATCGCGATCTCGGGACTGCGCATAATTGGCACGTACGGGCCAAAATTTGTGACAGGCTCCCCTCGTTCTGACACAAACAACTGGGCGGCCTTCTTTTGATCTTCCGTCATCTTGTCGGCGGAGACCATGGGCAGCCGCTCCTGGGCGATCACGGGAGCCGCCAGACCGATCATGAGTACGAACAGGCCAATGTATTTCTTCGTCATTGAGAGATAAGCCTCACCTGCGGGATTTGGCAAAGGCTGCCGGATCAAAAGCAGTTCCTCGGCATAGAAGTCTATTTATAGCACCGCGAAGTTATTTGTGATATTCAATTGTTTGATATAGCAGTTATTTACAAATCTAATGGTGCGTTGCCGGAACCATCCGGCACGTCTGACTGTTCTCTCTCCGAAATCGATTCTTGTTTCCCTATCGATCGGTTGCCACCACACTCGGCTACCTGGCAAGCGATGGTTCACCTGTGGCTCTTCAATAACGGGTGCTCAGTCCCGCGGTTAACTCAAGGTAGTTTCCCCAAGGGTCGGTCAGGTAGGCCGTCGTCAGCCCCGAGGGCTGCTTGGTGTAAGGTTGGTCGAGCTTCACTCCATTTGCCTGCAAGTTCTTGCAGAATGCCTTCAGGTTTTTGACCTCGAAACCAAAGTGGTCCAGCATCCGCCCCTTTGTCGGTGCCAGTTTCTTGGAGACGCCGGAGATATTGATGTTCAACCCCGGCAGATTAACCCCTTCATAGTGCCAGCGCCTGCAGGGCACGGCGCCAAAGTTCTTAATGTACCAGGCTTTGATCCGCGGGATCTCGCTTTCCGGCACATTGAAATGGACATGATGCAACAGGATGGGTACGGCCATCTTCGGTCCTCCTGCTCTGCCATTCACAACCTTCCCATCATCGAAAGTAATTTGCGCATTCTCCGACTGGTCCTCCAAGAGTTCGATCCTCTCCCCTTCTGGCGTGTATACATTGCCCACCGCCTTGGATCCAAAGGTAGCTGGCGCCGTTTTGTAGCCGGCAGCCTGCATTCTTTCCTTTGTCTCTTGAAGGTTGGCCACTTGGAACCCCACGTGATCGAGGACCGACCCCTCAGTGTTTCCGGTGGATGGGCCTTGCGTCAGAAAGATAAACAGATCGGGGAACTTCACCACCGCCTCTGCCCTGCTCATTCGGATGGGTGTAGCTCCCAGCAAGACCCAGAACTTCTGGTTCGCTTCCACATCCCGTACGACGTAGTGGAACTGGCCCATGGTTACGCCCGCCTCATTCGGAGCTGCCAGTTGAACTGCTGGAGCAGCTAGCGCCAAAAGAGCTAGGCCCAAAACCAAAACGAGACCGAGAAAGAAAATAGGCCTTTTCACAATGAACTCCTGTCCTGGAATTGATACTAACCTGTCAGAGAGTTTGTACCAGATGGATTGTTAGTGTGGCGCAGAGGGCGGGTAGGAGTTTTGCTTGCCCGTTCCAAGTGGTGAGTTCAGCGGCTGGTTCGTCGGTTTCCCGCTCAGGTCACTCCTTTTACTCTCGTCAGAAAACGTTTACACAAACCCTCCTTGATTCTTGCCAGAAACACTTCTTTTGTTCAAACCCTCACAGCATCTGCGAATACAGTAAATGGCCGCAACAAATTTTGCTCGTCGAACTGCCAATCCTCCGGACTACCGACAACTTCTATGCGGTCCAGTCTTTGCACCTCATCTAGCAGCGATTCGGAAACCAGAAGCTCAGCTATTTTGAGTGTATTGCTGGCGCGTATAACTCTAGCAGGCTGCTGAAAAACAAGTTTCGGGAAGGACAAGCCCTCAACATCTTGTGCGCTTCACTTCTGGATCACACATTCGTAGCGCCTCGCTCGTTGCTTCGGCGCGTTTTTCAGCAGCCTGCTAGACGATGGTCCATCCCCCGTCCACCACAATGTTTTGTCCCGTCACGTAAGAAGACGCATCCGACGCGAGAAATAGGAGAGCGCCCGCAAGCTCTTCAGCGCGGCCGATTCGTCCAAGGCAGGTATTTGCCTTCAGTTTTTCGGTGAACGGATCTCCAGCCTGGACAGAATTCGGACCCGCGTCTTCGGTGTTGGAGAATGGTCCCGGGAGAATTGCGTTGGCGCGTATCCCATAGCGTCCCCAGAACGAGGCTACATAGCGAGTGAAGGCACACAGTGCGGCCTTTGAGGCGGAATACGCAGGCGGATTCAAGAACGTCGTTCCTTCGTACAAAGTAGGGCGAGGGGCCACGACCGCATACATCGTTGCAATGTTAAGAATGCTCCCGCGTCCACGGTCTTTCATGCCCGCGCCAATTCTCTGCACGGTGAGAGCTGGCCAGCAGACACCGGCGGTTAGATTGCGCATCCACACGTCCAGGCATGCTTGCTCCAACGAACCCGCGGGTGTGTTGAATCCGGAAGACGGCGCCAATTCATGCGCATTATTGATCAGCACATCGACGGCGTGGCGTTGCACAATTTCGTCCAAGGTTCTGGCCAGCGCTTCCAGGTCGTACATATCCACGTAATAGCAATGCACCCGGCCCGGTCCGTATTTCTCATTCCACACTTGCTCCAGCTTGCTAAGCTTTGCCGGCCGCCCGATTGCAACCAGTTCGGCACCGTTCTCCAGAAGGGTCTCGGCAAAGGTTCGGCCGAGGAACCCCGAAGCGCCCGTCAAGCACGCAACTTTGCCCTGGAGTGAAAACAGCGACGAACGATCCAGCCTCACCAGCACGTCCTACCCCCGTCCACGACGAGATTAGACCCGGTCATATAGGAAGACGCATCGGAGCAGAGAAACAGGATAGCGCCCTGGTATTCATCGGCATTAGCCATCCGCCCCAACGGAATCCGTTGATAAAGTTGTTGCAGGAACGCGTCGGGTTGGTGATTGAACACGCCCCCTGGCGAGATTGCATTCACGCGGACGCCCGAGGCAGCCCAATAAGTCGCCAGATAGCGGGTGAGGCCGATGAGTCCCGTCTTCACTACCGAGTAGGTAACGGGCTTGACGGGCTGCTGGTCCTCGGCAACGCCGCTCTGACGGTACAGCCGCTGATCAGGAGCGATTACAGCCAGGTCAGAGGCAATATTGAGAATGACTCCTTTGCCTCGCTTTGCCATCTCTGCGCCAAATACGCGGCTGCACAGAAAGGCCCCGGTGAGTCCCACGCGCAAGTCATCATCCCAAACCTCCAAGGGAAAGTTCTCCAGGCGCGACCAAGCCCTGGAACCATCGGACTCAACCTTGGGATTATTGGCGGCATTGTTGATGAGAATGTCCACTTGTCCAAAGCGCGCCAGCAGTTCATCCCGAACCTTCTCGACGGCTGCCAGTTCAGTGATATCGGCGGCAAATCCGGCGGCATCTACTCCGTACTTTTTCGCGATTGAGGAAGCGGCCACTTCCGGCTTGGCTTGGGCAAGATCGAGCAGCACGGGAAATCCTCCTGCGGCCGCTATAATCTCGGCATGCCTCGTCCCCAGCAGGCCCGCGCCTCCGGTAATGACCGCTACACGGCCGGTCAGGTCAAACAGCGTCTGCACCGGGTTTTTCTCTTCAGAGACTTCTAGTTTGTCCGCCATCGGCCTTAATACACGCTCCTGTAATGAATGTGGCGGCATCCGAGCAGATGAATACCGCAATGTCAGCGATTTCCTCGGGCGTGCCAAAACGCGCCAGCGGCACGCTTGAGGAAATCATTTGCATAACCTTGTCCTTGTCGTTTTCCAGGTGACTTTCCCAGGTCCCCCCCGGGAATAACACATTGCCGGGCGCTATGCAGTTCACCCGAATGCCCAGCTTGGCGACTTGGTACGCGAGATTCTTTGAATAATTGATAAGCGCGGCTTTGGCGGCACTGTAAGGAAGGGGCGCCGGAGTTGCTTCCACTCCGGTGATGGATGCGATGAACAAGAGGTTCCCGCGCTGGTTCTCCGCAAGCAGCGGGATCGCGGCTTGGGCCAGGTTCACGCTTCCCCAGAAATTTAACCGGAAGAGGCGCTCCCACTCTTCGCTTTTCAGTTGCCAGCCGGTTTTACCGCTCCCGGAGCCCAGGTTGGCTACCACAACATCAAGGCGATGCCACCGGCCGTGCGTTCTGCCGAGAGCCTGCCCGACCATGTCGGGGTCAGTCAGATCACCGCAGAAGGAGATGACGCATCCATTTCCGAACTCAGCTTCGAATTCCGCCAGAGTTTTGGACAACGGCGCCTCGCTTCGGCCGGTGATACAGACGCAGCAGCCTTCGCGCAAAAGCGCCGCGGCAATTGCTTTGCCAATGCCACGCGAGGAGCCGGCAACCAGGGCAACACGATCTTGTAGAGAGAGATTCACATCCTCAATTGTGCCAATAGCGACGAACAAATGCCAGGTTCTGTTTGGCCCAGGCAAATTCATCCCCGCAAATTCCACGCGCAACCTGCAAGGTGAAGTCTCCTCGATACTCAATCTTTTCAAGGCAGGAGAACAGCGCCACGAAGTCAGTATTGCCGGTCCCGAGAGGAACGGTTCCGCCGTTCAGTACACGGTCCTTAATGTGGACACTGCCAATTCTGTCCCCATAGGCCGCGAACTCGTTGGCTGGAGCAAAACCCAGCGAAGCGCTGTTCCCGGAGTCGTAATTCACCTTCAACTTAGGATGGGGTATGCGGTCCAGCAGCCTGGCGAATTCCGCCGGTCCCAGGGAAGTTTCCAGATGAATTTCGATCCCGGTCTCTTCGGCAAATGGCATGGCGGCCTTGAGCACGTCTTGTGCCGCTACAAAGTCCTCACTCGAACCAATGACGGAGGCATCCACGAAAGGAACAACCACGCGGTTCACGCCGACAGCATGACCGTTGCGCAGGATGAGTGCCAGTTCCTGCAGGCGTTCGTCCAGCTCTTTTTCAGCGCAGCGGACAAGGGGTTTATCCATGAAATAGTCCGCGCACACGGAACCAATGCGGACCCCTGTGGATTCGATGAGGTTCTTTAACCGTTCCATGCCCGCCAGGCTGCCGAGCGGATTTATATCGTGGCCGTATAGATCGTAAACCCACTCAATGTAATCGAAAGGAACTTTCGCCGCGGGCGCAAACTCGCTCTCCCATTGTTCGCGGGGAAAGCATTGAAACCGGCCATCTTCCGGTGGCACGAGTCTGCCTTCCATGATGCCAAACTTGGTCGCCAAGAGTCTCTCCTGAAGAACGAAAAGAAGCATAGCGGCAAAACCTGCATCAAGCAAGGCCTCATGCAGAGACGCTCACCGGCAGCCTGTCACTACCGTTCTCGCCCTGCAGTCTGCTATAAAACCAGTCCAACGGTTGACTGGCTAGATTGCTCCCAACTAAGGAAACGCCGGCACGGCATCCCGGGTGCGCGCTCGATGTGCCTGGAGCGATGGTTGTCATGAAATCCTTGCCCCCAAGGTTGGGCAACCTGTATAAGAATGGACTGGATTCCACGACATCGTGAATGCGGTTCGAGCGCGATCGCATGGCGAGGTGACAATGTTCCGAAATCTGGAAGAACTGGTCGAGGCGGCCCGGGCACAGGGGCCCGCGCACATTGCGATCGCCGTGGCGCAAGATCCCGATGTGGTCGAAGCCATGAAGCAGGCCGAAGAGATGGGCCTTGCCAAGGGGATCTTCGTTGGCGATTCCCGAAAAATATGCGGGCTTGCCGAGGCCGCGGGTTTCAAGATTCCCGACGCCCAGTTGATTTCCGAGCCTGACAATGCCACGGCGGGACGCAAGGCGATTGCGCTCGTCCGCGACGGCCGCGCCCAGTTGCTGATGAAGGGCAAGATCAAGTCCGCGGACTTGATTCGCGCGGTGCTCGACAAAGCTGACGGTCTGCGCGCGGGGGGCCTGCTCAGCCAGGTGATCGTCTTCCAGGTACCGGGATTCGACCGCCTGATGCTGCTCAGCGATGCGGCCATTAACATCGCACCCGGCGCCGAGCAGAAGGCGGACATTTGCCGCAACGCCATTCAGGTGGCGCACGCGATCGGCATCAGGAAACCGAACCTGGCAATGCTCTGCGCGCTGGAATTCGTGAACCAGGATATGCCGGCCACCCTGGATGCGGCGGCGGTTACGATGATGAATCGCCGCGGCCAGCTTACCGGCGCCTATGTGGAAGGCCCGATCGCCCTGGATGTTCCACTCAGCAAGTTTGCCGCCGATCGGAAAGGCATAGAGAGCCCGCTCGTCGAGCAGACCGACATCTTGATTTGCCCCGACATCGAGGCGGCCAACATTCTTTATCGCGCCATTATCTACTTTGCCAAAGGCAGCGCTGGCGGAGTCGTGCTCGGCGCGAAGGTTCCGCTGATTCTACTGTCGCGCGCGGAAACGCCCGAGACCAAGGTCTGCTCGATTGCAATCGGCATCCTGGTGGCGCGGGCTGAGGCGGGCATGAAAACCGGAGCGGCGAAGTAGACCGGCGCGGGCGAGAGCTGGACTCTTGGGTGGAGCGCCCACTCCATCGGAAACGGATCACGATGCCAAGCAGAATCCTAGTTGCCAATATCGGGAGCACGTCGTTCAAGTACCGGCTGTTTGGCATGGAACCGCTGACCGTGATGGGACAAGGGCGCGTGGAGCGCATCGGAGAGCCGGGCAGCGCATGCCTCGACTACGAAGCTGCGATTCAGTCCTGTTTGGACGACCTTGTCGGCGCCGGCAAGCCATTGGCAAAGCTTGCGGAATTGAGCGCCGTAGGCTTTAAAGCAGTGCATGCCGGTCCGATCAGCGGCGCACATCTGGTGAACCAAGAGGTGCTGGCGGCCATGGAGGAATTTTCCTTCTTCGCCCCGGCTCATAATCCGCCTTATCTGGCGGCCATGCGCGCGTTTGGCAAAATTCGGCCGGAGCTGCCGCTGGTGGCCTTGTTCGAAACCGCTTTCTTCGACACGCTGGACGAGGCCGCGATCACCTATGCCGTCCCGTATTCCTGGAAGCAACAGGATGGCGTGCGTCGTTACGGCTTCCACGGGGCGAGTCATCGCGCCGCCAGCGAGCGTGCACAGGAGCTACTCGGCCGCACCGACCTCAGGCATATTTGCTGCCACCTCGGCGGCAGCTCCAGCATGGCTGCCATCCGTTCCGGCTTGGCGGTTGACTGCAGTTTCGGCATGTCGCCGCAATCCGGACTGCCGCACAACAACCGCGTCGGCGACCTGGATGCGTTCGCCATACTTTACATGATGAAAAAGCATTCGCTCAGTGTGGATCGAATGGCCTCGATTCTGGCCAGCGAATCCGGACTGGCGGGCATCGCGGGCGGCAGCGGCGACGTGCGCGATCTTTCGCTGGCCGCCGAATCCGGGGACGCACGCGCGCAGCTTGCGCTGGATGTCTTCCTGCGCGCCATACGGCATTATCTCGGCGCTTTCCTGGTCACGCTGGGCGGGGTGGACGTGCTGACGTTTTCCGGCGGCATCGGCGAGAACAGTGCCTGGGTTCGCGAGCAGGTGTGCAAGGGGTTGGAGACATTCGGCATCGAACTGGACGCGAAGCGTAACCGCGGCGCTCGACTCGAGCAAAAGATTTCGAGCGATCAATCCGCGGTCACAATTTTGATTCTACCGGCCGATGAAGAAAGGATCGTGGCCCGCGCCACCGCGGCCGTCATCGGCGGCCTGGGTTCGCGAGCGGCCGCTCCTACTCGGAACCCGGCTTAGCAGGCTGCTGAAAACCCGTAGCAGTGTCATCCTGAAATCGCGCTGGTTTTCGGCGAGCGAAGGATGACACCCTCGAAGGAGAGTTTTTCAGCAGCCTGTTAGACGACGGATGCTAAGAGGCTGCTGTGACATCGCCGGGTACCCCGATCCTCCGCTTCGCTACGGTCGCCATGACATTTTCTTGGGAAATTTCGGCTACACCAATCCGGGAATTGCGCTAACGGCCGCTTCTGGTTGCTTCCGTACGCTCCGCCTCCGAAGCCAGCAACTGCCGATCGATTTCCTCCAGATCGCGGCCCTTGGTTTCGGCGCCGATAAACAAGTACACCAAGGCCGCCAAGACATACCAGGCTGCCAGATAGCCGAACGAAGGCACCAGCTTCTGAATGGATGCCGCCGGGGTAACAGGATTGCTGGACCCGACGATAACAGCGAGGCCCCAAGTACCAATCACCTTGCCGATGCCGCCGAAACCGTAGGCGGATCCCATGCCGGTGGCGCGCAGAGAGGTGGGCCAGACCTCAGCCGAATAGGGGCCGAGAACCGCGAAGATGCCGTCGGCGAAGATAAAGGTCAAGATCATCAGCACCCAGAATGCCGAAATGCCGGCGATGGTCCCGCTATGGTGTGTGGCCATCACCATGAGCAGCACGGCGGAAGCCAATGCCGCCAAGCCTCCGGTAAACTTGCGCCCGATGAGGTCTGAACCCGCCGATACCAGAAGGCGGCCACAGAAGCCGCCGAGCCCGACAAAAATCATCATGAACGAAGCCCGCTTCGCAGGCACGCCCAGCACCAGGACCAGCAACGTGGGTGCCCAGAGGACTAAACCGTAGTATCCGGTTTGCACGCCGATGTTGCTCGCCCAGGAGGCAATCAGGCTGCGGGGATGACGGAAGAGGTTGCGAAAACCCGGACGGCGCGTGGGCTCGGTTAGCGGCGGCAGCGGCAAGGACTCAGGCAAAACTTCCAGCGCCCAGGCCAAGGACTTGCGAGCTTCTTCGCGCCGGCCCTGATCAACCAGCCAGCGCGGCGACTCGGGCACCCAAGCCCGGATGCGCAAAGTCAACAGGCCGGGGATCAGCCCCGTTGCGAACAATCCACGCCATCCCAACACCGGTGCCAAAAAGGCCCCCAGGAAAGAACCTAATAGAAGGCCAATGGGTATGGCTGCCGTGACCAGGCCACTGATCGAGCCACGCTTCGAGGCGGGAACGAATTCCTGCACCAGCGGTAGATCGACGCAATAAAGTCCGCCGACGCCAAAGCCGACCAGAAAGCGGAAGAATGCCAGGAAGAGCCACGCGCCATCAGGAGTGAGCGCCAGGATTCCGGTCGCAACCGAGAAATTGACGACGGTCGCCATGAAGACCTTGCGCCGTCCAATGGCGTCCGCCAGACGCCCGTAAAAGACCGCCCCGAAGATGGCGCCAATGCCGGCCGAGAGCAAAATAACGGCTGATTTCCCGAAGGTCAAGTGCCAGGGGCCTACGATGAACGCCAGCACAAAGCCCATGAGAAAGAAATCAAAAAATTCAAGCATGTCGCCGATGATCGCGGCGGCAATGATGCGTTTTTAATTGGTTGTAAGTTTGCTTTGCTGATTCAGCACATTAAACATGCACGGCCCCCTTCCGGGCAGGAATGCGAGCTCGCCCAAGTACTGCGGAAGTAACCGCACCGTCACCGGCTGCCGAAAGACAGGTTATGGACGGGATGAGCCTAAGAGGCGGCGGAAAAACAGCCTTCAGGTGAAGCAAGCCCGCAAAGCTCTTGGGCTAGGACCTTGGGGGTGCCTACATCCCATAGCGCCTCGCTGAATGTTTCGGCGCGTTTTTTCGCGGCCTGCTCAAACGACACCCGCATCGCATAACGTCTCGCTGTCTCGCTTGGTGCCTTGACTTTTTTGCGGTCGCGTCAGCTACCCTTCGGTATACGCCTTCGCACGCGCTGACTTGACTTCGTTCAAGTGTGAAGTTCAATAGCGAACCATGATGAAGCCACTGCCGGTGGTTGTCAATCGGCGGGTTCCGGCTCTATGCGGGATATTCGAGTATCGACAAAAGGCGTCCGCAAGGTATCCTGCATACTCGGCGGTTGGTCGATTTTCGAGCCCTGCCAGTGAAGGAGCACCGTTGATATCACGTCGCAGGTTCCCTGGGCTGCAAATCACCTTTTGGCTTTGGTTCCTCATTCTTGCCGGCTCTCCACTGTCCAGCCGTGGCGAAGCACAGCCGGCTTCCTTCCCGGACGGACAGCAGCAGCGCTCCGCGGATGCCGCGGAAGCAGAGGACCTCACCTTCCCCGCGCTCCTGGTCAGCGACATCCACTTCGATCCCTTCCACGACCCCGCCAGGGTGCGGCAGCTGGTTGGCGCCCCGGTAAGCCAGTGGAGTTCAATCCTCTCGGCTCCGCCTTCGCCCAATCAGCAGCAGGCCTTTGCCGCGCTAGAGCAGAGATGCAATGCACGTGGTGTCGACACGCCTTACAGCCTGCTGCACTCCAGCCTGCAGGCTATGCGGTCCTGGCAACCCGATGCAAAATTCATGACGGTGAGCGGCGACCTGATCGCCCACTCCTTTTCCTGCAGGTACACGGCACTGGTTCCCGGATCGACGCCGAGCGACTATCAAGCCTTCGTCCTGAAGACCCTGAGCTTTGTGATGGGAGAGCTGCGCGCTTCCTTTCCAGGCGTGTCCGTCTATGTGGCCCTCGGCAATAACGACACCGCGTGCGACGACTACAGGCTCGATGCCGGAAGCGATTTTCTGGCCCAGACCGGCAGGATCGTAGCCGAGGGGCTGCCTCCATCCCAACGGCAACAGGCGCTCAAGGTGTTTCCGAAGGGCGGATACTATAGCCTTACGATGGCAGCGCCCATGCGTGACACGCGCCTCATCGTCGTCAATGACATTTTTCTATCCCCAAAATACAGCACCTGTGCCGGCCGGCCCGATTTTGCCGCGGCCACCACGGAAATGACATGGCTAGAGGAACAGCTGACGCAGGCGCGGCGATTGGGTCAAAAGGTCTGGGTCATGGGTCATATCCCACCAGGCGTCGATCCTTACTCTACGGTTGCCAAGTTCAAGGATGTCTGTGGGAACGAGGCGCCTGAAATGTTTCTGTCCTCGGACAAGCTGGCCGATCTGCTGGTTGAGCACGCCGACGTTATCCGGCTCGGAATCTTCGCTCACTCCCACATGGATGAAATGCGTCTCTTGAAGCCCCAGGGCAGCAACTCACACGCCTCATTCGAGCACAGCGTTGCCATCAAAATGGTTCCCTCCATCTCGCCGGTTGATGGTAATAGCCCATCCTTCACCATTGCCCTTGTCCAACGATCCTCCGCCATGCTGCAGAATTACGAGGTAATCGCAGCTTCAAACCAGAGCGGCATCGGCGCTACCTGGTCCAGAGAGTACGACTATCGGCAGACTTACCATGCAGCGGAATTCTCGCCCTCGACGGTGAAGGAACTGATTGCGGGGTTCGCAAACGATCGCGGCGCAAAGACGGAGGCCAGCCAGGCCTACATTCGCAATTTCTATATAGGTGACCGCTCTTCCGAACTCAAACCGTTCTGGCCGCTGTACGTCTGCGCGCTGGCAAATCACACGGCCAAGGCATTTGATGCCTGCGTATGCTCCGCCGGCAAGTAAGGATGTAGCTCGCCCGACCTTAGACATTTGTTTCCGGTCGTCTTGGAAATTAGCTTTCCAATCCACACTGCGCGCTGCACACGTGGTGAGCTACAACGCAGTCACACTATTGCCGAGGCCCAGTTGACGGCGTTCGTGGTCAAATCTCGCGTTGCTGGTTCTGGCATGACACTCACACTGAATTCCTTTCGACGAATTACGGTTGACCGGCAGCCTTCAAAGTTGTATAGGTCGTAACTTGTCGAAACACTTACGAGTAGGGAGACCCCGATGGCGAGCAACCAGGACGCTCAAGAAATAGCGCCGCCAGCAGCGGCGATGCCGTGGTGGAAAGAACCGACACGAGACCAATGGAAGACGCTGATCGCGACCTGGGCCGGTTGGTGTCTGGATATTTTCGATTACTTTCTCCTTGTATTAGTGCTGACCGAAGTCAGCAAGACATTCGGAGTAACTCTGGTTGCGATGGGGACCGTTATCACGGGAACGCTCATCTGCCGGCTCTTCGGCGGCGTAATCTTCGGAACCTGGGGCGACCGGGTTGGCCGCAAGCTTCCGCTCATGGTTTCGATCCTTGCATTTTCCGTGTTCTCGGCCTTGAGCGGCTTGGCCCCCAGTTTCAAATGGTTTCTCCTCTGCCGCCTGTTATTCGGGTTGGGCATGGGCGGCGAATGGGCCGCTGGAACGCCTCTTGCGATGGAGAGTTGGCCGCAGCGCTCGCGGGGCGTGGCGTCGGGTATTCTCCAGGGGGGCTATCCCTGTGGATACTTTCTCGCGACCGTGACCTATTTCTTCATCTTCCCGATTTGGGGTTGGCGGGCACTGTTTTTGATCGGCTTCCTTCCCGCGTTGCTGCTCCTCTACGTCCGCACGGGCGTGAAAGAGTCGCCGGTGTTTGTGGCACGACGCGAAGCATTGCAAAAAGCCGGCAAGAAGGAGTCCGGCATGTCCGTCATTCGCCTGCTCAAGCCGGACATGCTAGGCACCAGCCTGCATGCATTTCTACTCATGATCGGAGCCATGCTGTCGCAGTTCTGCGTGGCGTCGTTGTGGCCCACGTATCTGACTCGGGAACTGCACCTCACCATTGGACAACGTACTCAGTTCTTGATCTTGCTCAATATAGGAAGCCTGGTCGGGTATTGGTCCGCGGGCGCTTTGTCGGAAAAGACGGGCCGTCGCGTCGCGCTATCCGTCTTCGCGTTGATGGGTGCTCTGCTGATCCCGCTTTATAGCCTCACCCACAACTACAATCTGGTGATGCTCGGCGGGACGCTCGAGGGCTTTTTCGCGGTGGGCTTCTGGGGCGTGATCCCGGCATATCTGGCGGAGCGGTTTCCCACTAGCGTGCGCGGCGTCGGGCCTGGGACATCGTTCAGCGTCGGCGCGGCAATCGGTTCCTTTGGGCCCACGATACAAACGCTGCTGGTACAAAGAGCCGGCTTCACTCTGGGGCAGGCGATTGCGCTCGGCACAGCCATCGCCCTCGTCATTGTGACGATTGTCGCGTTCCTTGGTCCCGAACCCAAAGGGCGCGTTTTCAGCGCCGACAACTAGGCGGAAAGGGCGCACTGCCGCGAGTGTCCGTGGCATGTGATCCATACGGGCCAGATATGCAAGCAGGCAAGCGCATTGCGGTTATAAGTACGCTGGACACGAAAGGTGAGCACGCCGCCTTCCTTCAGCGGATCATCGAGCAACGAGGGCATCAACCCGTACTGATGGATATTGGCGTGCTCGGCCAGCCTGCGATTCCAGCCACCATCTCGCGTGAAGAAATCGCCCGTGCCGGGGGAGCGGAAATCGCTACGCTTGTGGCAGCCGCCGATCGCGGCAAAGCTCTGGCAGTCATGGCGGATGGCTTGACCTCGGTGCTGATGAAATTGCACCAACACGGCCTTATCGACGCTGTTCTTGGAATGGGCGGTGGCGGCGGCACGGCGGTGGCATGTGCGGCGATGCGCGCGCTGCCCATTGGAATTCCGAAAGTCATGATCTCGACCATGGCTGCGAGCGCCAAGGGACCGGCTTACGTCGGCACCCGTGACATCGTGATGGTCAACACCATCACCGACATCATCGGTATGAACCCAATCCTTCGTGGAGTGCTGAGCAATGCGGCTGCGGCGATCTGCGGCATGGCGGAAGGCGGCGCAAGGGCTGGTGACCTTCGCGAAGCGGGCGGCCGCACTACCGTGGCCATCACCGCTTTTGGCGTCACTACGACGGCCGCCATGCGCTGTCATGAGTTATTGGAGAACGCAGGTTTCGATACGCTCGTCTTTCACGCCAACGGCACCGGCGGACGTGCCATGGAAGAGTTGATCAACGAGGGAGTCATCGACGCCGTTTTAGACCTGACGACAACGGAATTGCCTGATGAACTGTGTGGCGGACAGCTTAGCGCCGGGCCTCACCGACTCGAGGCGGCGGGTGAGCGCGGCATTCCGCAGGTGGTTCTGCCGGGCGCCATGGATATGGTTAACTTCACGACCCCCGAGACGGTCCCTTCCAAGTACGCCGAACGGCGATTCTACCGCCATAGTCCGAACACCACTCTGATGCGAACCACGGTCGAAGAGAATGCGATCCTGGGCCGCTGGGTCGGGGAGAAGCTGGCGAGGTCCAAAACGCGGCCGGTGCTCATCCTGCCAGTTCGCGGGTTTTCTGAATACGACAAAGAGGGCGGAGTTTTCTATGATCCCGTGGCGGACAAAGCGTTCATGGATGCCGCCATTAAGGCTCTTGGCGATCACGGAGACGTGGTGCGTCTGGATGCCTACATCAACGAGCAAGTCTGCGCGGAAACCGCCGTCGCACGTCTGATCAGCCTGCTTTCCACACACGTTCTCAAGACAAGACAGACTACGTAATTGATTCATGCCCGGAGTTGCCAGGAGGTAATTATGGTAAAGCAGTACACGCGAAACGAAGTAGCGGGCCGCCTGCAAGCGACGCTTGCGGCCGGCAAGGCGATTATGATGGCGGGCGCCGGAAACGGGCTCTCGGCCAAGTGCGCCGAACTCGGCGGAATCGACCTGATCGTCATTTATAACAGCGGCAAATTCCGCATGGATGGGCTTCCTTCGATTGCCGGCCTGATGCCATACGGCAATGCTAACGACATTGTGCTCGAACTCGGGGAAAGGCACGTTTTCCCGGCGGTCAAGGACACCCCCGTTCTAGCCGGGATCTGCGGAACCGATCCGACGCGCAACATGCACCGGTTTCTCGAGCACGTCCGGGATGTCGGGTTCTCAGGCGTTATCAACTATCCCACCGTAAGCCGGTTTGACGGGAACATCCGGCGGGACCTGGAGTCAGTCGGACTAGGTTTTGCACGCGAAGTGGAAATGATTGCCATGGCGCGCGAAAGCGGTTTGTATACCACTTGCTATGTACGAACCCCGGAAGAAAGCCGCCAAATGGCGGAAGCGGGCGTCGACCTGATCGTTCCGCACGTGGGCCTGACGACCGGCGGCACGATCGGCGCTGGTTACACACTCTCCATGGACGAGGCAGTTAAGGCCACGCAGGACATGATCAAGGCTGCGCGGGCGGTGAACCCCAACGTGATTGCGCTTGCGCACGGAGGTCCCTTCGAAGGGCCGGAACAGGTCGCGTATGTACTGGAACGCAGCGATGCTCAGGGTTTTGTCGGGGCCTCCAGCTTTGAACGTCTTCCGGTGGAACAGGCGATCGTTGGACTGGTGAAGGAGTTCAAGAAGCTACGCGTCGATACCAACAGACGTAACTCGCTCTTGGCGTGAGTTGCCGTTGAAAATGCGGACCACTTAAGACGCTGCAACTCTGCGTGCTAAGTTGCTGCCCATGAGCACCAGCGGTGTGGCGCCAGGCGCCAAAGAGAAAAGAGAGACGTTTCGCGGCCTATCTCGATCGTTTGGCTGAAGCCGCGGACGCGCCGAACAAAGCGGTAACGTTGTCCAGTTATTTCGAGGACACTACCCTGGTTGGCTTCAACTCGGCAGCATCCATCAACAACGGTGGATGCCCGAATAGCTGGTGCTGGCCACCTGCCCGCCGTGACTCATCCCGGAAGACAAGTCTTTGACTTCGTCCCGCGCCGCTGCTTCAGCCAGTTCCTGCGTAAGGGCATGGCCCCAAGACACTAATTCGTCGGGATTGTGCTCCCAGCAAATCATCCAGTGGTAGCGCCTGCCTTTGCGAAAAGGCTGCGCTTGGAACGACACGACGTACCGGCCAGCCGCGTAACTCATTCGGTACTTCCTATTCTGCGAACCGCCATAAAATCGCCAACCGCTAAGCAGCTATCGAGCGTCGTGGGACGCCAGCGAGGGGAAGGCCAAGCAATCGGGGGACGGCTTCGGTTCACACTTGTGGTCCAGATAGTGCGCGGCATCGCGGCACATCAATTGGCATTTGTGGCACCGAATTGGGCCCTTGACCTTGGACGTTTTGTCGGCGCGGCTCGGTTCCGAATTAGTAATTATAGTCATCAATTTTAATTATACATCAGTAAACCATTAGCAGCCGCACAATTAACCTCTCCATCATTTCTCTTCTTGGGGCTCAATTCTTTTAGCGATTCCAGAGTGATACCCCGCGAAAGGGCCGGAGCGGTTCGCGTCCGCGGCGAACGGGTGGCGGGTGTGGTAGTCTTAAGATGCGTTTGAATGTCCCTTTTTCCCGACCCGCCTTAGGCATCGGCGACTTTTCACCCTGCCTCACTCGTCTGAGAAACACTGACAATTAAATAGCCCAACTTGCCGAGGCGAATATGAAAAATATCTACGTTGGGAACTTGGACCCCCGCTGCACGGAGGCGGAACTGCGAACCACATTCGAGGTATACGGGAAGGTCGATAAAGCTGAGATCATGCGCGATCGAGACAGTGGACAGCCGCGCGGCTTCGGCTTCGTTGAAATGACCGTTGACGAGGAAGGCGAAAAAGCAATTGCTGGCCTGAACGGCAGTCTCATGGAGGGGAGTGCCCTTAACGTGAATGAGGCGCGGCCAAAGCGCGAGCGTGCCCCATCCGGTGGCGGGCGTGGTCGAAATGGTGGCGGCGGTCGTTACTGACGGCCTATCTAGTCACGCAGACTTAGATTACGGATCGGGCCTGCTAGCAGGCTGCTGAAAAACAGGTTTCTGGTGAAGTGAGCCCGCAATGTCTTGTACAAAGTTATTATGGTGCCCACATTACATGGCGCCTCGCTCTTTGCTTCGGCGCGTTTTTCAGCAGCCTGCTAGCCCTGCGGGGTGATTGCAGCCGCCCTTTTTTGCAAGAATGTCCACAACCAACCACCACCCTTCCTCTATTACCGAAGGTGTCATTTATGCATTCAGATAACATTGTCAAGACTTTAGATACGGGGCAGAACCGTTTCGAACTTTGCCACCAAGTTTTCAAGGCGATTCGCAAGCTCCACAAGCCCAATGATCGCATTCAGGATACCGCGGCTGATGCACTCAAACGACTTGCTGGCGTAGCGCAGCGCGAAGCGCAAATCGGACTGGAAAATGCGAACGACGCGGCGGGACTCGAAGTGAAGCAGGAACAGTTAGCGGTTGCGTCAGTTGCACCGCCACCGGAGCTAATGGCTGGCGGCGTTTTGCCTAGCGAAACGAGTGTCCTTGTGCCCGCCGGGTTTGCCGCTACCGCAACCGGGCAACTAATGCCGAGACCATGAAGGCAATGGGCAAGGTTGTCAAACCCGCCCTTTTACGAGCACGTCCTGAGGAGAAAATATGGACAGTACAGCAGTCGACAGTGCGGGACCGAATCCAACACCTGAGAGCAGCCCTAAACAGCAGGCTTCTCCGGTGAAAATTGCCGATAAATATTCCGCTGCCAGAAACGCCAAAAAGAAAAAGAGGCGTGCCCAACACCGAGCCATGATTAGAAGGTCGCACGCCAATGGCTAGCACGGTTGCTGAATAACTCGCACCAGTGTTATCCCGGGATTGCGCCGGTTTTCGGCGACCGAGGGATCTGCTTTACTTTTTCATGCGCACAATAAGCAGACCCCTCGCTGCCCCGCCCCAGCTACGGCAAAAGCACCCGTTGTAGGGGACCCCGGTTCGGCCACCCCACCCTGCGCAACCACGGCGCACGTTGGGGACCCCGGTTCGGCCACCCCACCCTGCGCAACCACGGCGCACGTTGGGGACCCCGGTTCGCTCGGGATGACGCCTTCGGAGAACAGTTTTTCAACAACCTGCAAGAGCTTGTTTCACAAACCGAAGTTGAAACGGCGAACCTCCTCAGCGGCTCAGTCCGCACGCAGTGGGGGGAGAATGCATAGGCCCGCACGGGGTCCATCACCCCAGCGAGCCGAGCCTCGGCGGGAACCCCTCAGGCGCCCGCAAAACGGCTCAACCTCAGGGTGACACGTTCAACGGTGTGCGGCCAGGGTACACCAACTCTGAAACTGCCTTAATTCAGTTGGATTACCCGGAGATCGGCGTCTTCATAGACGACCTTGCCAATGGCAGCAAGCGAGGGCAACGAGTCCGGAACCCTATAAACCCAAACGTAGTCAAAATCATGGCGGATATTTTTCCACGCGAACGGCCCCGCGGGGTTGAGGATAGGGGAGCAGCCGCTGTCGCTCTGCAACAGCGTTCGGAGCGGCTGTACCCCGCGATTCTGAAAAAGACAGGGGGACAGCCAGCCGCGTTGGATAACCCCATAAGCCCAAAAATGCTGCATATGCTCGGAGGGTGTGGCCAAAGGGAGAACCCGCATGCCGTACGGGATCACCGAGAAGGCACGGGACAGTCTGGCCGAATCGCTTTGAGCGGCGACGAAGTGGTGTTCCACCTCGCCCGCTCGCAGAGCGAAAAGCAAGATTGCCATGGCGGCGAGAAGTCGTTTTCGCCGACCGACTCTCGCCGCGGCAAGGAGCAATACAAAAATGAAAGGTATCAAACGGCGGTCGGTATTGATGCCGGGGCCCAAGCTCGCCGGCAAGGTCCAGTAGAAGGCAAATAAACTGCCCGCAACCCCCAGCCACCGATAGTTGCAGCTGAAGTCGCGGTTGTCGAGGCAGGCCACCCCGAGCGCCATCACCAGAAGCACCATGGTCACGAAGTCGTATACCGGCGAAAAACCCGACGTCACGGCCACCAGCAGACCTGGTCCTTTTGCCGGCCAGTCGAATGCATAAGCCCAGCCGGACTTCGCCTGAGGCATGGTGGAGTGAAGGAAAAAAAGCACCCCTGGGATGAACAGAATCCAGGAGAACAAAATGTCGCGAATACGCCGCCGGGCAAAAATGGCGTACGCTGTCATGACCCAGCCCGCCATGCCAAATCCCATCAGGTGGGTAAAATAGAGTGCCGTGGTCAGAGTGAGTAAAAGGCACCACAGAGCTATGCGGGGCCGCTCCAGATATTCCAGCCAGAAACCCAAAACCAGCAGACACAGGGCAAGACTGAGCTGCAGGTTCAACATTCCCCAGAGAAAAAAATAGAGGTTTTGGGTGATCGCCAAAGACCAAAGAGCGAGGCTCTGCTCGCCCGGATTGGCTCGCCGGACGAAAAACCAGGCAGCCGCCGGCACCGCCAGCACACAGAGGCTGAGGAGCACACGGCCGGCAATCTCGATGGGCATGAAGCGCTGCAAACCGACTAAAATCACGTCCATGGCGAGATAGGGATTTGGGTTCCAATCGGCGGCGTAGAACCCGCTGAAGTGGAAAGATGGGTCGTTGAGGTGCGCCAGCACGAAGGCGCTTGCCAGGTGATTAGGGTAGTCGACGACCGGCGGGTAGCGCACCGTCCAAATCGGCGCGAGCAAGGCTGCGGGGATCAGCAGCATCCATAGACGCGCGGCGGTTCGGCGAATGGCGTCAAAGGCCAACCGCCAATTTTTAACTGTCTCTCTGGGTTTCTCAAGAGTAGCCATGCCAATCACCCCAACGAGCCGAGCCTCGTCGGGAACCCCGTCTTTTCACCCCGGCTTTTCACCCCGGCTGGAGAAATCCGGCTCTCCTTTTTGCAGCTCTGAACGCTCGAATTTTACTGCCGGGGAGCCATTTTGCAAGGCCAAAGCTGCATCCGCCAACGAAAAGCGGGTGTGAACGGCAAGCGTCCCATGCAGTGCGCGCGCTGATCGGCGGACAGCGGAGCCGCCCGCGTGCGCAGGGATTATGGGCTGGGGTTGTTCCGACTCGATGCAACAAGAAAGTATCACAAAGAACTGAGTTGTGTTACAAATGGGCTTCCCACATAGACGAGGAGCCATCGGACGCGCGGCCAAAGTCATGGTGCAGGAAGTTGATGCGC
>Ga0182014_10003091_pt1 | contig 20356 bp, 17 predicted proteins | sample 612S2DmetaG_FD_120489 | JGI IMG/M metagenome (GOLD analysis project Ga0182014, IMG submission 120489) | Permafrost microbial communities from Stordalen Mire, Sweden - 612S2D metaG | ecosystem: Environmental > Terrestrial > Soil > Wetlands > Permafrost | place: Sweden: Stordalen | collected... | reverse complement strand
GGGGGGGGGCGACCACGGCTGGCGTCGTCATGCCTTGGTGGCCGGGCTGTCCAGGTCCGGCTCAGCCCAGCGTGGACAGGTCCAGGGCGCTGGATTCGCTCAGGCCTTCCACGAGGGTCACCGTGGCCCAGCCTTCGCGGAGCAGCACGAGGTCGGTGGCGTCGCCGGGCTGTGCCTCCAGTTGGGAGAACGTGATGGGGATGAAGCCCTCGCCCGGCTCGCCGATGATCGCCCGCGCCACCCCGTAGGGGGCCAGCCGCGCCGCGTGCAGCCCCCGGAGCTGATCGGCGGGCCGGTCCGGCACGTTCACGTTCACGACGGCGGGTCCCCCGGCGCGCGGCAGGAACCACTCCAGCGCGCGGGCGGTGGCCACGGCGGCGGTGTCCCAGTGCCGGGCCCGTTCCGAGGCCAGCGAGACGGCCATCGACGGCAGCCCCGCCGAGGCACCGGTCAGTGCGGCCCCGACCGTCCCGGAGTGCAGGATGGCCCGCCCGATATTGGGCCCGCGGTTGATCCCCGCCAGCACGATGTCCGGGGGAGGCCCGAAGGCGCCGTGCGAGCCCACGAAAACGATCATCGCCGGCGACGCCTGCACCGCGACCGTGGGCACGTCGTCCAGACCGTCCAGCGTCCGGTCCGCGACCAGCAGACGGCCGCCCGCCGCCAGCCCGGACATCGCGGCGCTGGTGCCGCTGCGTTCCCCGTCCGGTGCCGCGATCGTCACCTTCAGGCCGGCCGCGACGGCGACCTGCGCCAGCGTGCGCAGCCCGGCGCTGTCGATCCCGTCGTCGTTGGTGATCAGTGCGCGCATTAGGCGAACAGGCCGCGGATGTCGTCGGCGTCCAGGCTGGTGCCGAAGGCGTTCCCGTCGTCCATGACGCTGGAGAACAGCTCGGCTTTGCGCGCCTTGAGCGCCATGACCTTCTCCTCGATGGTGTCCCTCGCGATGAGCCGGTACACCATGACGTTGCGGGTCTGCCCGATGCGGTGGGTCCGGTCGACGGCCTGCTCCTCCGTCGCGGGATTCCACCACGGGTCGAGCAGGAAGCAGTAGTCGGCCTCGGTCAGGTTCAGGCCGAATCCGCCCGCCTTCAGGCTGATCAGGAACACCGGGACGGTCCCGTCCTTGAACTGCCCGATCACTGCGGGCCGGTCCGTCGTCTTGCCATCCAGGTAACAGTGACCGATACCCTCCGCGGCCAGGCGCTCCCGCACGATGCCGAGGAAGCCGGTGAACTGGCTGAAGACGAGCGCCCGGTGCCCGCCGCCGATGACGTTCCGCAGCTGTTCGACCATGGCGTCGATCTTGCTGCTCGGAAGGTCGAGGTGCTCGCCGTCGACGAGACCGGCGTGCAGGCTGAGCTGGCGCAGCAGGGTGAGCGAGCGCAGGATGGTGAACCGGTTGCGCTGCAGGTCATCGACCAGCCCGAGGACCTTCTGCCGTTCCCGCTGCAAATGCCGTTGATAGATCGTGCGGTGCCGCGGATGCAGGTCCACCTCGAGAACCTGTTCCTGTTTGGCGGGCAGGTCGGCCGCCACCCGCTCCTTCGTGCGGCGCAGGACCAGCGGCCGGATCCGGCGGCGCAGCTGCGCGAGCAGTTCCGGCTGGCCGCCGTTCTCGATCGGGCGGGCATAGAAATCGCGGAACCGGGCTGGCCGCGGGAACAGTCCTGGTGCCGTGATCGACAACAGCGACCACAGCTCCATCAGGTTGTTTTCCATCGGGGTGCCGGTGATAGCGAGCTTGAACGGCGCGGGCAGTTTCCGGGCACACTGGTAGGCCTTCGACTGGTGGTTCTTGACGAACTGGGCCTCGTCGAGCAGCAGGCCGGACCAGTCCGCGGCCGCGTAGGCGTCGAAGTCGAGCCGGAGCAGCGTGTACGAGGTCACCACCACGTCGGCGCCGTCGATGATGTCGCCCAGGCTCCGGCCGCGTTTGCGCAGTGTGCCGGATACCCCCGCCACGGTCAGGTCCGGGGCGAACCGGGCGGCTTCGGTGACCCAGTTCGCCGTGACGCTCGTCGGCGCGACGATGAGGAACGGCGCGAGCCCCGGCTGAGCCTGTTTGGCGTGGCAGATCAGCGCCAGCGACTGCAGCGTCTTACCCAGCCCCATGTCGTCGGCCAGGATGCCGCCGAGCTGGTGCTCCCACAGGAACGCCAGCCAGCCGAACCCGTCGGCCTGGTACGGCCGCAGCGTGGCGCGCAGCGCCGCGGGGAGGGGCTTTGGCTCGACGGAGCCGAGCGCCAGGAGGCCGCCGACCTGACGCTGCCACGCCTGCGCCTGGGCCTCGATGACGCCGAGCGCGGCAAACTCCTCCCATAGCCCCGCCTGGAACCGGCTGATCCGCAAGGGGCCGTCCGTCGTGCCGGGTGTGTCCTGCAGCGCGCGCGCCTCGTCGATCAGCCGCTGGAGCGCCAGCAGTTCCGGTTTTTCGAGGGAGAAGTACGCGCCGTCGGCCAGCAGCAGATGCGAATGATTCCGGTTCAGGGCGACGAACAGGTCCGTGAACGGGACCTCATGTCCCTCGACGGTGACGGTGACGCCGAGATCGAACCAGTCGGTCTCGCCGGCCACATCGCCGGCCGACACGCTTATTCTCAGCGAGTCGCCCGCTTCACGGTAGTCAGCGGGCTTGCCGGTGATCTCGACGGCGACGCCCGGGTGCCCGTCCAGCAGCGGCAGGACCTCCGTGCTGAACCGCATGGTGCGCAAGCCCCGGAGGGTCGCGCCCGGGACGAGCGGCGCGCCGGCCTTCATGTTGCGCAGGCCGAACTCCTCCAGCCCGACGTCGAGGCCCGCCACGATGGCGTGTTCGGCCTTCAGGTCCCGGTACCCGGGATCCCCGTCGGGGGACAGGGGGGCACGGCGCCCGGACTCACCGACCTCGTACGCCCACTCCCAGCGCAGATCCAGCTCGTGGCCGGCGCCGTAGGACGCGCGCAGCACCAGCGTGGGGTCCGGGATCGCCGGCGGGGTGAACGAGCCGTCGGAGGAGATCACCCTGGCCATCTGGCGCAGCCGGGGGTAGTACTCGTCGCGGAACCGGGCGTGGTCCCCGGCGGGAACCTGCAGTTGCCGCGCGTCCAGCGCCAGCCGCTGCAGCGACGGCGGGACTTCACTGGCGAGCCGGGCGATCCGCAGCGGCCAGTCACCGCGGTCGGCCCCTGGCACCAGGTCCGCCCTGGGGGCCAGGCCCGCCCTCGGCGGCACGTCCGCGCGGCGCGTGTACACCAGCCCGTGGCCGTCCGGCCCGATGAACGCGACGGGGACGGCGTCGGCCGAGGTCTCGCCGATGACCACCACGGGGGTAATCAGGAGCGCGCCCGCATGGCCGGTGACGTCCAGGCACAGCTCGGCGCGGGTGTAGGAGTCCAGCGGGCCGAGCCGCTTCCGCGCGTGAACCAGCTGCAGGCCGATCGCCTCGGCCTCGTCCAGCAGCGGCCAGAGCCGGGTGGACTCGAACGCCGACAAGGTGATCGTCTTTTCCTCCCCGTACGAGTAGGAGGAGACGAAGTGCTGGCCGCCCGATCTGTAGAGGGCGTAGAACTCTTTCAGCCACCGGACGTGCGAGGCCCGGTAGTCGCCGGTGTAGTGCAGACTGCCCAGCTGGGACCAGCTCAGGCCGCCGGCGACCCAGCCGTTCTTTCCCGGTCGGACCAGGCGGCCCAGCAACTGCGGCAGCGGATCGGGCCCGGTCCGGCGACTCCACGGCAGGGACTGCGGAACCGACAGCGTGAGCTCGATCGCCAGCGGGGTACCGGCCGCCGTGCCCGGCACCCGCACGGTGCCCGGCGAGCCAGCCCGGCCGGATGTCAGCAGCGAGGCCAGCGACTGCTCCCACATCGCCTGGCCCGCGCCTGCGGTCGCCTCGTCCGCCGGGGCGCCCGTCTCTGCCGCGTGCTCTTTGCCGTCCGGGCGGAGCGCGCCGGTGGCGGTCAGCACCAGCGCGACGACGTGCTTGCAGTCGAACCTGACCGGGCAACTGCATTCGCCCCGCTCGAACCGGTGAACCAGCCCGTCGGCGGATGAGAAGCGCGCCGTCGTCGTGTAGATGTTGCCGTACTGGCCGCGCACCGTCCCGGCCAGGGCCCCGGCCGACAGTTTCCACAGCGCGCGCACGACCGCGTGCTGCCGCACGTACTGCACGCCCCGCTCATAGGTGCCCGGATCGACCGCTTCCGCCAGGCTGGCGGGGTCGATGTCGACCTTCACGTCACGCTGCACACTAACGACGCTACCCACCCCCACTGACGTTGGTGCTGAACCTGCCGTGCGGCCAGAGCGTTTTCGCGGCGGAAGCGGCCAGCACCGGACTCTGCAATCCTTCGGACGTGACGGGCAGCAGTAATCAGAAGAGGCGGAGCGAGTCGTCGTCGGTGCCGCGCATGGCCTCGTAGTCGAGGGTAACGCAGCGGATGCCGCGATCGGTGGCGAGTACGCGGGCCTGCGGCTTGATCTCCTGGGCGGCGAAGATACCCCGGACCGGCGCGAGCAGCGGATCCCGGTTGAGCAGCTCCAGGTAGCGGGTGAGCTGTTCCACACCGTCGATCTCGCCGCGGCGCTTGATCTCGACCGCGACGCTCGTGCCGGTGGCGTCCTTGCACATCAGGTCGACCGGGCCGATCGGCGTCGGGTACTCGCGCCGGATCAGCCGCCAGCCGTCCCCGAGCAGCTGCACCTGGGCCGCGAGCAGCTCCTGCAGGTGCGATTCCACCCCATCCTTGACCAGCCCCGGGTCGACGCCCAGGTCGGCCGAGAAGTCGCTCAGGGTTTCCTCGATGGTGATGGCCAGGGTCTCGCCCGCCTTGTTCGTCACCGTCCATCGCCCCGGCTCCTCGGCCAGCCGGCACGGCGGTGACATCCAGTTCAGCGGCTTATAGGAGCCGCCGTCGGAGTGCACGAGGACCGAACCGTCGGCCTTGACGATGAGCAGCCGGAGGGCCGAGGGGAGGTGAGCGGTCAGCCGGCCGACGTAGTCGACGCTGCACCGCGCGATGACGAGCCGCACGGAACGCCACTGTAGCCCGCCCGGTCCCGCCGCGGCACGAGGCCGGCGATTGACACATAAAGTATCGACCGTGAGCCCGCGCAGATCCCGCCGCCCGCGACCGGAAGTGCCCCTTCCGCTGGGTCCCGAGCGCGCCGAAACCTGGTCGGACGGGGACTGGATCGTCCGCCGGATCCCCGGTGCCGCCGCGACCAAGGCCTACCGCTGTCCCGGCTGCGATCAGGAAATACCAGTCGGCACGGCGCACGTCGTGGCCTGGCCGGCCGAGGCGCCCGGCGTCGACCTGCGGCGGCACTGGCACCGGACCTGCTGGGAGCAGCGGCTGAACCGGCGGCCGGGCCCGGCCCGCCGTGGCTGACGGGAAGACCCCACCCGCTGTGGCTGACGGGAAGACCCAACGGAAGGAACGACCATGCCGCTCTTCGGCCTGACGGGCAAGAAGGCATTCGTGACCGGGGCCTCGCGGGGCATCGGCCGGGTGATCGCGGCCGCGCTCGCCGAGGCTGGCGCCGATGTCGCGCTCGTCGCGCGGAGCGAGGACGGACTGCGGGAGACGGCCCGTGAGGTGACCGGCCACGGCCGCACCGCGCTGGTCATCCCGGCGGACGTGACCCGGGAGGAGGCGGTGTCCGCCGCCGTTCAGGAGGCGATCAGCACGCTGGGGCACCTGGACATCGTGGTGAACAACGCCGGCGGCAGCGACTTCATGGCCAGCTTCCTCGACATGCGGCTGGACGGCTGGCACAAGATCATCCGGCTCAATCTGGACTCCGCGGTGTACGTCTGCCACGCGGCCGGGCCGCATCTCGTCGAGCGGGGCACCGGCTCGGTGATCAACGTCGCGTCCGTGGGCGGGCTGGGCGGTGCCCCCCTGCTGTCGCACTACGGTGCGGCCAAGGCCGCCGTCGTCTCGCTCACGAAGTCTCTGGCTGTCGAGTGGGCGGTCCGTGGCGTCCGGGCCAACGCGCTGTGCCCCGGCTGGACCGCGACCGACCTCAACCGCAACCTGTGGGGGAACGAGGAAGCGAGCCGGGCCACGATCGCCGCAGTCCCGATGGGCCGCTGGGGCCGCGCCGAGGAGATGGCGGGGCCGGCCGTGTTCCTGGCCAGCGAGGCGTCCTCGTACATGACGGGCCAGGTGCTGATCGTCGACGGCGGCCAGACGGTCATCTGACCCCCGGCCGTGGTGGCCATGGCTTTGCCCGGGGGCAGGGCAGAGCCCGGCCGTCACCGTGCCGTTGCTGTGCCGCCACTCCTGGGCACGGTGAAGGGCCAGGTCCCCGCTCCGGGGCCTGGCCCTTCACCGACCGGCGGCGAGACTGTGACCGTAGCGCTCGCCGCTGTTAGGCGGGTCTTACTCGGTCCACCAGTCCTCGTCGTCCCGTGCCTTGCCGTTGGCGGGCTGCTTGGCGCCGTTGGGGGCACCGCCGCGGGCGGCCTGGCCGGCCGGAGCCGGAGCCGGGCGCTGCGCCGGGGACTGCATCGTGGCCGCAGGCTTGGGTGCTTCCTGCGGCGGAGCCTGCGGAGCGGGAGCCGGAGGCCGGGGCGCTTCCGCGCCGATGGCCTGGCGCGACGGGGCCGCCTGCACGGCTGCGTCGTCCATTCCCGGGACCCCGCCGCCGAGCAGCTGGCGCAGCTGAGCGAGGTGGCTGCTGATGCTGTCCTTCTGCCGGGTGAGGTCGTCGACCTGGCGCTGCGCCGCGGCGCGGGAGCGTTCGGCTTCGGACTTCGTCTCGGCCAGCAGGTGATCTGCCTGGCTCTTGGCCTGGCCGACGATCTGGTCCGCGTTCTTCTTGGCGTTGCTGACCAGCTGCTTGGCGTGCTGGTCGGCGTCGCGCCGGGTCTGCTCGGCCTGGGCGCTCGCCTTGGAGGCCCGCTGCTCGGCCGTCGAAGCGCGCTGCTCGGCCTCGGAGACGAGCTTCTGGGTCGCGGCCTGTGCGGCGGAGAGACGCTCGGCCTCCTGCCGTTCGGCTTCTTCCCGGCGCGCCGCGAGCTGGATCTCGAACTCAGCCTCGGCCTGAGCCCGCTGTGCTTCGCTCTCCTCGAGGATCCGCTGGGCCTGGCTGCGCATCTCGTCAGCCTGGCGCTTGGATGTGGTGAGGATCTCGTCGCGTTCCCGCTTGGCGGATGCCTTGAGCTGAGCCACTTCGCGCTCGGTGGTGGTCCGCAGCTTGGCGATGTCGCGCTCCACCGCCGCCCGCTTCTCGGCGATCTCGTGATCCGCCGTCGCGCGCAGCTTGGCGACCTCACGCTCGGTCGTCGAGGTGAGCTCGTCGGACTCGCGCCGTGCACCCGTCCTGATGGAGTCGGCCTCACGCTCCGCCGCACCACGCTGGTCGTCGGTCTCGCGCTTGGCGATCGCCCGCAGTTCCGCCGCCTCGTTCTCGGCGGAGGCACGCACCTCGGCGGCGTCCACCTTCGACGCGGCCTTGATCTCGTTGGCCTCGGATCGGGCCGCCTGGACAAGCTCGGTGGCTTGCTCCTCGGCTAGCCTGAGCAACTGCTCGATCCGTGCGCCCAGGCCGGAGTAGGTGGGTCGCTCCTGCTCCTGCAACTGCCGGTGAGCCTCGCCCAGCTCCCGGTGCATCGCCTGGACTTGATCCTTGTGTTGGCGCAAATCCCCCTCAAGCTGGGCGAGATGCTCGTTGACCTGCTGGGGGTCGTAGCCGCGCATCACCTTGGCGAACTCGCGCGGCTGGCTGTCTTCAAAGAAATTCGTGAGCTGTGCGTCAATGTCGGATTGCATGTGGCCTAACCCTGTTGGACGGAACGGCAGGCGGGGATCAGATGATCATCTCGCCGCCCGATCAGTGGGCTCAGCCGCCGGCACAACGGCCGTACCTGGGCCCGGTCGTTACGGACTTCTGCGATTTTCTCACCTGGTAGTCAGGCAGACTACTCCGCCTTTGGGACGTTGTCGGTTCCTTCAGACTTCCCAGCGGCGGATTCTCTGGACTCACCATCTTGTTTCCGGTCGATTGACATCATAACGGACATTGATTGGCGCATCTTCCCTGCTTAAAGGGCACTTTTGGATCGCCGCCAACGGCCGCGCGACCGAGTTCAGTGGTACGCCCGGGGTACGAGAGCCATCGATTGGGACGGCCGATCGCGCCGGCCGCCGGGCCAGCCCGTGGTGGTGCAGGCGTGCCCCTGGGGGGCCGCCCGGTGTTTTGGGCACGGCCGGCGGGGTAAGCTCCACGGCCCTAATCCGCCTCGCTTAGTCCGCTGGGTCGTCCTCCCGGGCCGCTAATCCTCCAGCGGATGCTCGACCAGTTCGGTCAGCACCCCCCCGAGGTCCGCCGGATGCAGGAAGGCGATCGAGGCGCCCATGGACCCGTGCCGGGGACGCTCGTCCACGAGCCGGATTCCGGTGCCGCCGATCGCCGCGAGCGCCGCGCGGACGTCGGTGACCCCGTACCCGATGTGATGAATCCCCTCTCCGCGCCGGGCGAGGAACTTCCCGACCGGTGAATCCGGCCCGAGCGGCTGCAGCAGCTGGATATAGGAGCCCGCGGCCAGAAAGCCTGCCGGGGCCGCCCCCGCCGCGGCCCGCAGGTCCGGCCCGGCGGGAGCCCCCGCCTGGACCGGGCCTCCCGCCGCGGCCCGCAGGTCCGGCCCGCCGGGGGTCCCGGCCCGGACCGGGCCCGGATCTGCCGTCGCGACCAGCAGCATGGCCTCCCGGACACCCTGCTCCTCGTGAACTTCCCGGGCCGTCACCGTGAGGCCGAACGTCGAGCAGTAGAGCTCGATCTTCTCCTCCAGGTCATAGCAAGCGATCCCGACATGGTCGATGTGGGTCAGCATGGTCCACCTCAATCTCCTGCTGCGATAACAGCAGAAACTGCACGCCCTTGGCCAGCCCGGGTTGCCGTGCCGGAGTGTGGGCCGGGTCACGGTCGGGGTTCGGGGGCGTTCCTGGTGGCTATGTATCGTGGAGGACCGCGCCCGGGCAGGCGGAACGGCGCGGGATATGGATCGGGATATGGATAAGGAGGTATCGGGATGAGCGAGGCCCTGGGCGGCAACACGGCAATCCCCGCCGGGCGTGCGCCCGTCATCGTCAGCGGGGCCAGGACGGCGATCGGCCGACTCCTCGGCTCGCTCGCCGGTTTTTCCGGCGCGGAGCTCGGCGGCGTCGTGATCAAGGCGGCCCTGGAGCGCGCGGGCCTGCCCGGCGACCAGGTTGACTACGTGATCATGGGCCAGGTGCTCCAGGCGGGGGCGGGCCAGATTCCCGCGCGGCAGGCGGCCGTGGCCGGGGGTATCCCGATGACGGTCCCGGCGCTCACGGTCAACAAGGTCTGCCTGTCCGGCCTGGACGCCATCGCGCTCGCCTCCCAGCTGGTACGGCTGGGCGAATGCAACGTCGTGGTGGCCGGCGGTATGGAGTCGATGACGCAGGCGCCGCACCTCCTGCCGAAGTCGCGCCGCGGCTATAAGTTCGGCCCGGTCGAGCTGCTCGACTCGATGGCCATCGACGGACTGACCGATGCGTTCGACCACGTGTCCATGGGCGAGTCCACCGAGGAGCACGGCAAGAAGCTGGGCATCACCCGGGAGGAACAGGACGAGTTCGCGGCCGCGAGCCATCAGCGGGCCGCCGCCGCGATCAAGAACGGCCTGTTCGCCGACGAGATCGTGGGCGTCGAGATCCAGCGCCGGGGCGCGGAGCCGCTGGTGTTCGACGAGGACGAAGGCGTCCGCGCGGACACGACCGCCGAGTCGCTCAGCCGGCTGCGCCCCGCCTTCAGCCCCGACGGGACGATCACCGCCGGGTCGGCGTCGCAGATCTCGGACGGCGCGTGCGCCGTGGTCGTGATGGCGCGCGAGACGGCGGAAACCCTCGGCGTGCCCGTGCTGGCGGAGGTCGGGGCGGCCGGGTCGGTGGCCGGCCCGGACAACTCCCTGCACTCGCAGCCGTCCAACGCGATCCGCAAGGCGCTGGCCAAGGGCGGTCTGACGGTGGCGGATCTCGACCTCGTCGAGATCAACGAGGCCTTCGCGGCGGTCACCGTTCAGTCCATGCGCGATCTCGGCATCGGGCCGGCCCGGGTCAACGTCAACGGCGGTGCGATCGCGCTCGGCCATCCGATCGGCGCGTCCGGGGCCCGGATCGCCCTGCACCTGGTGCACGAACTGCAGCGGCGCGGCGGCGGTCTCGGGGCCGCCGGGCTGTGTGGCGGCGGCGGCCAGGGCGAGGCGCTGATCATCCGCGTTCCCGCGCCCACCGTGTAACGTCGGCGCGTGGCCACGTCAGCAAGCGACGCCCCGGAACTGGTTGCCCGGGCGCACGATGGTGATCCGCGCTCCCTCGCGCGGCTGGTCTCGCTGATCGAGGACGGGTCCCCCCGGCTCCGTTCGGTCATGAAGGAACTCAGCCCCCTGGCGGGCCATGCACGCGTGATCGGCCTGACCGGCGCGCCCGGCGCCGGGAAGTCGACGGTCACGAGCGCGCTCGTCCGGGCCTACCGCGACCAGGGCCTGCGGGTAGGGGTGCTGGCCATCGACCCCACGTCGCCCTACACCGGCGGGGCGCTGCTCGGTGACCGCATCCGCATGCAGGACCATGCCACCGATCGCGACGTCTTCATCCGGTCGATGGCCAGCCGGGGGCACCTCGGCGGTCTGGCCGCCGCGACGCCGCAGGTGATCCGGGCCCTCGACGCCGCGCGTTTCGACGTGATCCTGATCGAGACGGTCGGCGTGGGGCAGGTCGAGGTGGAGATCGCCTCGATGGCCGACTCGGTGGCGGTACTGGTCGTCCCGGGCATGGGGGACTCCGTGCAGGCCGCGAAGGCGGGCATCCTGGAGATCGCCGACGTCTTCGTGATCAACAAGGCGGACCGCCCGCAGGTCCAGCAGACGATCCGGGATCTGCGGAACATGCTCGCCCTGACCGAACGGGCCCCCGGGGACTGGACACCGCCCATCGTCACCACCATCGCCACCACCGGCGACGGGATATCGGAACTGGTCGGCAAGCTCGAGGCGCACTGGTCCTGGCTGGATAGCTCCGGCGAACGGGGCCGCCGCAGAGCCGCCCGCGCGCGCGAAGAGGTGGCGGCGCTGGCCCTGAGCGCCCTGCGCAGCAAGATGGGCCGCCTGCCCGGCGACAGCGCCCTCGGGCCGCTCGCCGATCGGGTCGCGGAGGGCCAGATCGACCCCTACTCCGCCGCCGACGAACTCCTCGACGCCCTCACCGACGGCGCCCCCCCGGGCCAGCACAGCTAGCCGATGGGGGAGCGCCGCCACGTGCGGCCGCCGTCGAAGGTGAACCAGATCGCGTGGCCGGATGTGTCCGCGGGCACCGCCACACCCTGCTCGATGCTGGTCATGCCGACGTAACTGAACCCCGCCGGGCCCGCATCGAGCACGACCGGCTGCCAGCTCGCGCCGGCGTTCGCCGAGACCTCGACGCCCTCGGTCGTGGCCAGCAGGATCTCGCCGCCGGGCTGGGCCGCCAGGGATGTGACCGTCACGCCGGTCACGGTGCCGGACGGCTGCCACGTCGCGCCGCCATCGGAGGAGGTGAACACCTGGGCGCCGCCGCCGGATGCGGCCGGGGTGGAGCACGCCAGGGCCAGGCTGGACGCGTTCGCGGCGGCCAGCAGGGCGCCCGAGGGCTGCCCGCTGCTCTGCGCCGGGCCGGTGCTGCAGGACGCGGCGCCGGCCGGGCCGGGGGCGGCCTGCTGCCAGGCGCCGGCACCGGAAACCGGCCCGGAGTACAGGGTGCCGTCCGGGGCGAGCAGGTAACCCTGGCTGGCGGTGAGCGCCAGCGACGCCGACGCGTTCTGGCCGCCGTTACCGAGACTGGTCACGGCCTGCGACACCGGCGCCCAGGAGTCTCCGCCCGCCAGGGCCGAATACAGGCTGAAGCTTGAGCACTGCGCGGCGAAGTCCGCTCCCGTCCCGCTGCAGGTGGCGAAGATCGCGAAGGCCCGGTCGCCCACGGTTTCGAGGCTGATCACGCGCTGGCCGCCGGTCTGGACCAGCGTCCAGGTCTGGCCGCCGTCGTGCGTCGCCCACAGTTGCGGGCCGAACGCCCAGCCGTTCTCAGTGTCGAGGAACCGGATCTGGCTGACGCCGGATGCTCCATCGGGTGCACCGGTCACTGGCGCGGGAACACCGAACCAGCTCTGGCCCGCGTTGTCGGTGCGCGCCAGGGATGTGCAGTACACCGTCGCGCACTTCTGGCCGGGCACGCCGGCCTGGCCGATGACCCACCCGGTCTTCAGGCTGACGAACGTCGCGGAGGTCGCGGCGAAGTCGGCCGGGACCGGGGGCGTCCGAAAGGGCGCGCTGGAGGGCGCGGTGGAACTCGGAGCGGGCACCAGTGCGCCGGACGCGTTGACAGTGCCCTGCCCGGCGTGGGCGCTTCTGCCCGGCGCCGCCGCCGCCGCGTTCGTCCCGGCCGAGCCCGGGCTGATCCGTAGCACAGACGTCACGTGCGGGATCACGATGACCGCCACGGCGACCGCCGCCGCCGCAGCCGCGGACATGGCCACCTGGCGATACCGGCGCCGCCGCGCGCGGCGCTTGATCATCTCGAACGTTCCGGGCGGTGGCGGCATCGGATCGATCCGGCCCTGCAGCCAGTTGTCGAGGTCGTCCGGGCGGTCATTCACCGGATTCCCCCATGCTGACCTTGAGGCGGGTCCGCGCCTGGAAGAGATCCGCCTTGATCGTCCCCTCGGGCCTCCCGAGCAGCGTTGCTACTTCCCGCACGCCGAATCCGGCGTAGTAGTGCAGCAGGAACGCGTTCCGCATCCGCTGCGGGAGTTCCTGGATGAGGTCACGGACGTCCACGTCCTGGGCGGGGAGCGAGACCGGATCCCGCTGGGTCGTGGCCGTGACCGTGCGGATAGCCCGCCGCTCCCGCTCGGTCCGGCGCCAGTGGTCGCGGATCAGGTTGGTCGCGATCATGTAGAGGTAGCTCTGCGGGTTGTCGAGGCCCGACCAGCGGGCCAGCAGGCGCGTAAAGGCTTCGGACGCGATCTCGTGCGCCGTCTCGTCGTCGTCGACCAGGCGCCGGATCCACCCGGCCAGCCGGGGATATGTGCTGGTGAAAAGTGCTTCGGCGGCCGCCTCGTCCGTCTTAGCGAAGCCGCGCACCGCCGTCCCTTCACTGGCCGCCGTCCCGGGCCGGACCGTGAGCGAGCCAAGCATCACGGTGGTGGCATCCGGCCCCCGGCGCGGACGCCGGACCTCTTGCGTCAGAGATTCCAATGATGTACCACACAATCGCCCATGGAGCGCGGAACTGCGGGACCCGGGCGCACCCCCGTACGCGCCCGGGTCATCACTTGAGACGAGCGATGGGTGAGGATGGTTGGATGAACTTCTGATTTTTCTGGCAAATCCCCCAGCGTTCGCTCCGGCGGCGCTAAGGGGGTTATCGGGTCAGTCCCACATGGAACACCGGCCCCGTGAGGGGCAGGGGTTCGTGCGGGTGCAGACTCGGGTCTAAGCCGGGCTGGCGGTGGGGAGGCCGGCTTCCTGAGCCGCGGCGAGCAAGCGCTTGTCGTAACAGACGAAAGCGGTGAGGTCATGCCTGACCGCGAGCGCCGACGCAAGGTGGATCGCGCCGAGCGCGCGCAGGGCCACGGGCCGGGCTCCGGCGGCCCGGGTGAGCACGCTGGCCGTGATCCGGATGTCCCGCACCCGGCGGACGACCATGTAGGCCTGTGGCAGCGAACCTGGGTCCGACCGCCAGACCGCCCGGGGGACCTCCACCCGGACGATGGGACTGGACACTCGCACGGCGTTAGCGCTGTGGCCGAGCCAGTCGGTCAGTGCGGCGGTCTCCGGTTCGGTGACGGCCAGCTTCACCAGTGCCGAGGAATCTAGATAGATCAATACCGCCCATCCTCCCGCATCTGCAGGAGGATCTCCGTGGCGGACGGCTGGCCCGGCGGCGCTGGCGGTCCTGCCTCGACGTCCAGCAGGTCCCCCGGATCCTCGACGGGCTCGATGATGCCGGCGGCCATCAGGCGCTCCAGCGGGCTCTCGAGCTCCTTGACCGGAACGAGCTGGGCCACGAGGCGCCCCCGGTTCGTAATGTCCACCGTGTACCCCCTCTCCACCAGGTCGATGTAGACGCTGGCGTGCTGCCGCAACTCCCGGACCCCGATGCGGCGCGCCGGTGCCCCGGCGCCGGTGTCCGCGCGCGGAGCGCGCGGAGGTGGTTGCGGAGCGGCCGTGTCACCCATGGCGATAATGTAGCACTTCATGTGCTACACTTCAAGAGCCGGTAAGAGATAAATGACCACCCAGTGCCGGTCCAGACGCCGCAGGGATACGGCAGGATGGAAGCATGCAGTCGCGGGATTTTTCGATTTACGGCGCCGTCGACCTTGGCGCACGTCAGGCCGCCGCTCAGCGCAAGGAGCAGCCGGCCCAGGCCGGGACGCCGGGCGGCGCGGGGACCGCCGTCATCGACGTCTCCGAGGAGACCTTCAACAGCCTGGTCGTCGAGCAGTCACGTACGACGCCGGTGATCATCGACCTGTGGGCGGAGTGGTGCGGCCCGTGCAAGCAGCTCAGCCCGGTGCTGGAGAAGCTGGCGGCTGAATCGGGCGGCCAGTGGATCCTGGCCAAGATCGACGTGGACGCCAATCCGCGCCTCAGCCAGGCGCTCCAGGTGCAGAGCATTCCTATGGTCGTCGCGGTTATCGGCGGCCAGCTGGTGGACGGCTTCCTGGGTGCCCTGCCCGAGGCTCAGGTTCGCCAGTGGATCGGCCAGGTTCTGGGTGCGGCCGAGCAGCTCGGCGTCGGGCCCGGCGGCGCCCAGCCCGGCGACCCGGATGCGGCGCCGAGTGGCCCGCAGGCCGCCGACGCGAGCGCGCCCGGCGGGCGCCCCGGTGGGCCCGGGCGCCCCGGTGGGCCCGGGCGCCCCGGTGGGCCCGGTGGGCCCGGTGGTCCCGGTGGTCCCATGGGCCCGGAGACGTCCAACCCGGCCTACGCCGAGGCCCAGCAGGCGATGGAGCGTGGCGATATGGACGCCGCGGCCGATGCCTTCCGCGGGGTCCTGGCGAGTTCTCCCGCCGACCCGGTGGCCAAGGTTGGCCTGGCCCGCGTCGAGCTCTTCCAGCGCCTGGACTCCTACGACGAGGCGGCCACGCGGCGCGCCGCCGCCGAGCACCCCGAGGACGTGGAGGCCCAGGCCCGCGTGGCCGACATCGATCTGGCGGGGGGCAGGATCGAGGATGCCTTCGACCGGCTGCTCGGGGTTGTCCGGCGGACGTCGGGGGAGGAGCGGGACCAGGCCCGGGCACGTCTCGTCAGTCTCTTTGAGATCTTCCCGCCCCGGGATCCACGGGTGAGCAAGGCCCGCGCCGCCCTATCCAGCCTTTTGTTCTGAACGGACCGGGCTAGTTGTTCTGAACGGACCGGGCTAGCGGGAGCGCGGGCCGGTGGGGGAGCGGTTCTCGCGCGGGTCGACCTCGGCGAGCTGCTCGAGCGCGGGCAGCGCCTTGGCCAGCGCGTCGATCTGCTCGGGCCGCAGCATGGTCAGGCTCTCCGCGAGCATCGCCGTGCTCTCGTGCCGGATGCGCTCCAGCACCTCGTGACCCCGCGGTGTGATGGCCAGCGTGCTGACCCGCGCGTCACCCGGCACGGCGCACCGCTTGACGTACGCGCACTCTTCCAGCGCGGTCACGATCCGGGTCAGCGTGGAGGGCGCGATGCCTTCCGCGGCCGCGACGTCACCGAGCCGCAGCGGGCCCTGCTGCTCGACGGTGGCGAGCGCCGACAGCTGGGTGGGGGTCAAGCCGGCCAGCTGGTGATGGCGGAGCCGCCGGGAGAGCCGCGCGATGGCGACCCGCAGGCGCGTCGCGTCGATGGTCTGGGGGCCGATGTCGGCCGGGCCGTCCGGGTCGGCGCTGCCTGCATTCACTGTGTCCGCCTCGGCCAGAAGTTGGCCGGCGTGTGCCGTCGGCGGCTTCATCGCGTCGCTCACCGCAGTTTCCCGCGCCATTCTTGCAGAGTACGTGCTTGCGGTCGGCGGCAGGCACGGATCAGCGCCGCCACCTCGGCTCGCCGGCCGTCGTAACCTTGAACCCGGGCGGTGCGATTGGCCACGCAGCGTGTGAAGGCGCAGCTAGGGTCTGTTCAGTCGGAACCGGCAAGCCTTTATGAACCAGCGAGCGGCCGCGTGCCCCGACGGGCCGTGTGAGCGGCCGACGGCGGTAACGAATCCGGTCGTGCCAGGGAAGGTGGAAGCATCGTGGCCATGGCGCCGAGCGTCTCGTATTCCATGACGGTGCGTCTGGAGGTCGGCTCGCGCGGGCGCGCCATCAGTGAGATCACCCGCGCCGTGGAGCACGCGGGCGGCGTGGTCACCGCGCTGGACGTCAACGCCGCCGGACACGAGCGCCTGCGCGTGGACGTGACCTGTGCCGCCCGGGACACCGCGCACGCCGAGGCGATCGTCGCCGGGCTGTCGGCACTGCCCGACGTCGGGGTGCACAAGGTCAGCGACCGGACGTTCCTGCTGCACCTCGGCGGCAAGATCGAGATGCGCTCGAAGGTGCCGTTGCGTACCCGGGACGAGCTGTCCATGGCGTATACGCCCGGAGTGGCGCGGGTGTCGCTGGCGATCGCCAGGAACCCCGATGACGTCCGCCGCCTCACCATCAAGCGCAACAGTGTCGCGGTCGTCACGGACGGCTCCGCGGTGCTCGGACTCGGCAACATCGGTCCCTACGCCGCGCTGCCGGTGATGGAAGGCAAGGCCGCGCTGTTCAAGCGGTTCGCTGGTATCGACGCCTGGCCGATCTGCCTGGACACCCAGGACACCGATGAGATCGTCCGGACAGTGCAGGCCATGGCGCCCGGTTTCGGCGGCATCAACCTGGAGGACATCAGCGCGCCCCGCTGCTTCGAGGTCGAGAGAAGGCTGCGCGGCCTGCTTGACATCCCGGTCTTCCACGACGACCAGCACGGCACGGCCATCGTGGTCATGGCCGCGCTCACCAACGCGCTGCGCGTGGTGGGCAAGGACCTGGGGGCCGTCCGTGTCGCTATGGCCGGGGCCGGCGCCGCCGGGACCGCTGTGCTGCGGCTGCTGCTCGCGGCCGGGGCCAAGGATGTCTGCGTCTGCGACGACAAGGGCGCGGTGCACCGCGGCCGGTCCGACCTGGAGGCGAACGAGAACCTCCGCTGGATCGCCGACAACACCAACTCCCCTGGCTACGCGGGCGATCTGGCCGGGGCCATCGTCGGCGCGGACGTCTTCATCGGGGTCTCGGCGCCCGGCATCCTGCGCGGCCGCGACGTGGCCGGCATGAAGAGCGATGCCATCGTCTTCGCGCTGGCCAACCCCGAGCCCGAAGTCGACCCGGACGAGGCCCGCGAGCACGCGGCCGTGATCGCCACCGGGCGCAGCGACTACCCCAATCAGATCAACAACGTGCTCGCCTTCCCGGGGGTCTTCCGCGGCCTGCTGGACGCGCAGAGCCGGACGATCACCGACGGCATGCTCGTCGCCGCGGCCCGCGCGCTCGCCGACGTGGTGACCGCCGGCGAGCTCGGGCCGAACTACATCATCCCGTCGGTCTTCCATCCGGATGTGGCGTCGGCGGTGGCCGCCGCGGTTCGCGAGGCCGCGTCGGTCGCGCAGTCTCCCGGCGCGCAGTCGTCTGGGCCCCACGTGCCCGGTGCGCAGCCACCCGGCTCGTACGAAACCGTTAACGATCGACGATGATGGGCACATGGACGAGATGGCCACGGAGAGCCTGACCGGCCGCCTGCTCGTTGCCACGCCGATGCTCACCGATCCGAACTTCCGCCGCAGCGTGGTCCTCGTCGTCGAGCACGAGCCGGCCGAGGGGACCCTGGGCGTCGTCCTCAACCGGCCGACCGACGTACCTGTCGACCGCGTGCTCGAGCCATGGTCGGACCTGGTGACGGGGCCTTCGGTGGTGTTCAGGGGCGGCCCGGTGGCCCCTAACAGCGCGCTCGCGATCGCCATGGTGCCCGGCGACGCCGAGCCGCTCGGCTGGCACTCGCTGACGGGCGCCGCGGCCATGTCCCGGCTCGGGCTCGTCGATCTCGACGCGCCGCCGGACCTGCTCGCCCCGGCGATCAACCGGCTGCGGGTGTACGCCGGTTACGCCGGATGGGCACCCGGCCAGGTCAAAGCCGAGATCGACGACGGTGCCTGGTTCGTGATCCCCGCCGAGCCGTCCGACGCGTTCGCGGGCGAGCCCGGGAGCTTGTGGTCCACGGTGCTGCGCCGGCAGGGCGGTGAGATGGCGTTTACGGCTACCTTTCCCGACGACCCGGACCTGAACTAAGCCCGCCTCTCCCGGCGATGCGGCCCGCATCTCCCGGCGACCCGGGCCCGAACTGAGACCGCTCGCCCCGGAGCGGCCCTAAACTTGTTACATGAGCACCGAGGTTCTTCCCGGTAGCGGCACCCGCTCCGAGACCGATGTCCGGCCGGATCTTTCCCATGGCGACGGGGACCACGAGCGGTTCGCCCACTACGTTGACAAGAGCAAGATCGTCGAGAGCGCGGTGACCGGGGATCCGGTGGTCGCGCTGTGCGGCAAGGTCTGGGTGCCGAGCCGTGACCCGAAGCGTTTCCCGGTCTGCCCGGAGTGCAAGGAGATCTACGAGTCCCTCCCCGAGGGCGGCGAGTGAACCGCGGCCCATACGGTAAGGCCGGACGTCTCCACCACCGCCGAGCCTTCCTAAAGACACGGTGAGTGGCCGGGAACTAACGCTGCCGCCAGGTAGCGTGGGCCGCCATGTCCTCGTTCGGCAGGATCTGCTCGGTTCGCTGCGTGTGTGGCAGCGTGCGGCCTGCCTCGAGTACTTCCGCGTGCCGCGGCGGGATTTCCTGCTCAACGCGACCCCCGGGGCCGGGAAGACCGCCTACGCCCTGACCATCGCGGCCGAACTGCTCGCGCGCCGGGAGGTCGCCGCCCTGACGGTGGTCACGCCCACCGAGCACCTCAAGCACCAGTGGGCGACCGCGGCGCTCCGGTTCGGCATCGCGCTGGACTCCTCGTACCGCAACTCCCAGGGCCGGGCGTCCGCCGACTTCGCGGGCGTGGCCGTCACGTACGCGCAGGTGGCAGCGCATCCGGCGCTGCACAGGCAGCGCACCGAGGGCCGGCGTACGCTCGTCATCTTCGACGAGATCCACCACGTCGGCGATGCGCTGTCGTGGGGTGATGCCGTCCGGGAGGCGTTCGATCCGGCGCGGCGCCGGATCGCACTGACCGGGACGCCGTTCCGCAGCGATACCAACCCGATCCCATTCGTCAGCTACGACGAGCAACTGGACGGTTCCCGCCGAAGCTCCTCCGACTACGTCTACGGCTACGGGAACGCCCTGGAGGACGGGGTGGTCCGTCCGGTGATCTTTCTCGCCTACTCGGGTGAGATGAGCTGGCGGACCCGGGCCGGCGACGAGATTACCGCCACCCTTGGCACCCCGATGACCAGGGAACAGATCGCGCAGGCGTGGCGGACCGCACTCGACCCGGCCGGTGAGTGGGTCACCCGGGTCCTGGAGGCGGCCGACAAGCGGCTCACCAAGGTCCGGCGCGGTATGGCTGACGCGGCCGGGCTGGTGATCGCGGGCGATCACGAGGACGCGCGCGCCTACGCGGCGCTGCTGCGCCGGATCACCGGGAAGCGCCCGGTGGTCGTGCTGTCCGATGACCCATCGGCCAGCCGGAAGATCACCGCGTTCGCCACCTCCGATGACCGCTGGATGGTCGCGGTCCGGATGGTGTCCGAAGGCGTGGACATTCCCCGGCTGGCGGTCGGGGTCTACGCGACGAGCGTCAGCACGGCGCTGTTCTTCGCGCAGGCCGTGGGCCGGTTCGTCCGCGCCCGCCGCCGCGGCGAGACGGCCTCGGTGTTTGTGCCCTCGGTACCGGTCCTGCTCAGCTACGCCGCCGAACTTGAAGCCGAACGGGACCACGTGCTCAGCCCTCCCGGGGAGGCGCCCGAGGAGCAGGAACTGGCCGAGGCTCGGCGACAGCGGGACACTCCTGACGACCTGCTGGCTCCGCAGATCGAGGTGCTCCACGCATCGGCGCACTTTGACCGGGTGCTCTATGACGGTGGCGAGTTCGGCACGGCCACCGCGCCGGGTTCCCCCGAGGAGGAAGACTTCCTCGGCCTGCCCGGGCTTCTCGAGCCGGAGCAGGTGGCTCATCTGCTGCGCAAGCGCCAGACGGATCAGCTCAAGACGCGCTCGCGGATGGCCGCGGGTGACGACGTTCCCGGCGGGACGGCCGTGATGCCCGGGCCGGGTTCAGTGGGTCCTGGGCCGGGCCCCGGCGTTTCCGGGCCGGCCTCGGACATTTCCGGGCCGGGCCCGGG
>Ga0182014_10003090_pt1 | contig 20363 bp, 12 predicted proteins | sample 612S2DmetaG_FD_120489 | JGI IMG/M metagenome (GOLD analysis project Ga0182014, IMG submission 120489) | Permafrost microbial communities from Stordalen Mire, Sweden - 612S2D metaG | ecosystem: Environmental > Terrestrial > Soil > Wetlands > Permafrost | place: Sweden: Stordalen | collected... | reverse complement strand
GAAAGAACGCCGAGCGGTTTCTTGGCTAAAATGGTTTGCAGCACATGAACTGCACGGCGGCACAGCCAGAACAAATGAAGAGCGAGAATATGCCGCGATTCTTCTCAATATGCTCAAACAGCCATGAAGGATACCGACATGCCAATGACAGATGGAGAGATAAAAAAAGCAATTAATAGCACTAGCTTGTCTGATGTAGCCAGGGACATACGTAGTTTAACACAAAACATGAATATTTTAACGGCAACCACGAACACATTGGCAACAGTTACATACAAGATCGTATTGCCGGTATTGCTTACTCTTGTTTGTGGGGTGGTTGCAGTATTCATAAAGGTGGTTTTGTTATATTGACTTGTTGTAAGGCCTGGGGTAGAGCAGGGCGCGACTTGGCTGGGCAAGGTAAAAGTGGGAAGATTAACCCCCCAGCGCTTGTTGGAATTTCGGGAGCAGTTGCTGCCTGCGTTCGGGAGCCTGATTGTACAAGCTGTTTTTCTTTTTTATAAGAATGGGCCGTAAGATTTTCTTCTCGTTCTTGTCCGCTTTATCCCATACTCGTAGCGCTTCTTCGTGTCCAAGTTTTTCAAAACTATAAACCAGGGGCTGTGTCTGCATTCTTTTTTTGAGCAAGGCGACATCGCGGTGCGAGAACTTGCCGGCGGTCATGGCTTCCCTGATCTTCTGCTCTGCTTCCGGTTGTCTGCCCGATCTGAAAGCGTGAACAATGTCCCTCTCCAAGTTCGATTTTTCAGATTGCGCTTTGGTCCTGCCTCCAACCCGCTTCTCTTCCTCCTGGTAGATTTCATCCATTTCTTTTTCGGCGGCCGTCTTCGTGTATGCGGAACTGGCCGGCATGATCCCCAACTGAGTCCCTAGAATTTCGGCGGGCGGCGTTTTCAAAAGCCCTCCACTGGGTTCCGCTGCCTTTTCGACTCCCCGTATCCAGAACGGCTCGAACTGTTTTATTCCATACTTGGCGAGTTGTCCGAGTTGGGTTATCGCGCCTTCATCTTTATCTCTGATCTTCACCCCATAGTAGTCGGTGTTCCGCATGGTCTCGCCAATCATGGAAAGAAGCGGATGCGTTTTTGCGAGAGCCACATGCTTGGGATCGGTCGCCCATGCGTAAATGTCTTTAGCGTAAGTCGGGAGTACAAATCTTTCCGGTCTTCCGTTCATATCCGTGCCGCCGGTCCTGAACGCCCAGTAGTCCATGCCTTTTGGCGAGTCCCCGGTTAAAAAGTACGTGAGAGCACCATTTATGGTTGCCGCGCCCGTCAAAAGCGCAAGGGTGTATGCAACTCTGTCCGGGAGTTCCCCCGGAGCCCTGCCCGTTTTAACCCATTCAGAAACGAATTTTGCGGTATCTTTGAGCGACCCACCGATTTCAGCCAATGATCCACCCGTCCATCCTGGCGCGCGGGACAGACCTTGAGAGATTTCTTTCGCGGTTCGGTTGATGAAAAGCCGGTCATATCCAACCTGGCCAAGTCTGGCATCCACCCGGTTTACCGCTTGTCTGAACTGCGGAGCTAAATCTTCAAGCGCCTTACTAGGATTATCTGCGATTATCCGGGAAGCCAGTTCTGAGAATACGCCCATCTTAAGGTTCGGAACAAGACCGTTCATAATTGGAGCGGCCAGCATTTCAGTCGCCGCCACGGGAGACCGGAAAGCTGCTTTAAGGTGATTGCCCCCGTAGTAATCGGCCATCATCTTATCCCACTGATGGGTCCGGAGACCATAATCCATTTTATATTTGCCTCCACCGAGTTCGTAGGCTTTGGCGAATTGCTGCATCTGCTCGGTCCCGGTCCCCTCGTTCAGCCACGCTTGCGCCATTTGGCGCCCGCGCTTAAAATTAGAATACGGCGCCGTCAGGGTGTGCATGAGACCGCTTGCTACATCGCCCATGCCTTTTTTGCCCTGCATCAAACCATAAACGTCTTTGTAGTTGCCGGCGAGTGCGGAGAAAAAAGCCTCACCCGTCACGAACCCGCCGTGGAACATGGAGCCTACGCCCAACTGGACTTGATTCAATACGTTCCCGGCTGCTCGAAACGCCCTGACAGGTCCGCCAAAATAGCGATTCGTATAAAGGCCCTTCGATGTATAGTTCTCCAGGATATCGGCAACGGCTTGCGGAACGACTCTTTTCCCAAGAAGAGGAAAACCGCCCAGCTTCTTTTCGGCTTCTGCGGTTCCAAGCACAAGTCCGGGCTTTATTTCTTTAAGGGGTTTCAATTCGGGATGAGCATCTATGAATTCCTCGAAATGACTCCAGACTGTCGGCGCCACTCGTTTCAATTCTTCGGGAGCGTGGATATAGGATTCGAGCAGGACCGCCATTTTCTCAGGGGCCTTACGGACGTACTTCTTGTAATAATCGGAAACATCTTCTTCCTTGCCTTCGAAGCGGAGATCGGCAAGCGCCCTGAGTTCTTTCGCTATCGTCGCTCGTTCCGCCTGCGAAGCTGTTTTTGTGACTTCGCCTCTCCAGTTTGTTCCCTCGACATCTTTGGTGATGGTTTTCCAGAGGTCATATTTGCGGTCGATTTCATGGCCTATTTCGTGAGCGACAACGGATTCAGGACCGGCAAAACGAGTTAGGATTTTACCGCCCGCAGAAAGACCCCAAGCGCCCGAACTGCCTCCACGCTGTCCGGCAAGAGACACAAGCCGCTCATGGCTTATTCCAAGGTCCGCGCCGATCTTGTAGAGTTGCGCCATCATTTTTTCGTCGTAGGCTTCGTGGATTTTTGTAACGGGCGGGCCGTACACGTCGGCATATTTGCGGTCGGGAACATCCACCCAGCCGCGAGGCGTTTTGCCCCCTGACGGTATGAACTTCTCCCTGCCGGTTTCCCGGAATTCTTTCAAAGCCGCATGCACCCCGGCGTTTTCGTACATCTCCGCGAGTTTGGGCATGACGAGATCAACGGGATTCTTCGAAATAGGTTCAAGGCCAAATTCAACGGCAGTCATAAAGTCGTCAAAGACTTTGGCCTTCCTGAATGACTCAGGGCCACCCAACGGACGCTTTGAAAAATACTTGGCACCAATATCTCCGTCTTCTCCATCGGCGGATTTAAGAAGCTCTCCAACCCGGTTCCTTATCCATGCCTTGTCTTCCGGCTTCCACTCGGCCATCGGCGTTTCGGAGTCAGGCTCGATTCTCTTTGCCTCAACAGCTTCCCGTATCGCCTGGTTCATGGCGCGACGGGATTCATGAGTCCAAAGGCCGGGGAAGTAATTTTCCCGGACAGTTCGAAGCGGAACGCCGGCCTTCTCAAGAGCATCGAGAGCTTTTCCGAAAAGGCCGTTTATGGCGTCGGCGGTCTTCTGGAACTTGGCATCGACAGAACGGCCCTGGCTCATATCGGAAGCGAATTTCATCCCCGGATTTTCGATTAGGGGGATTTCCCGGTTCTCGACTCCGGCCTTGTTAAACTCACGTCTTGCATCGGATAGTGCTGCCTCCGCCGATTCCCTGGCCCTGAACTTCTCGCCTATGGCATGCTTCCCCATGACGATAGCGGCGTCGTAATGCTCAGGTGAAATAGCGGGAGGAAGGCCGAGAGCTTGAATTCCCTCTTTGGCCTTCCTGAATGACTTGAAATTGCGGTTCGCCCATCGTTTTGCAGTCGTTACCGCCTCGTCGAAAGTCCGAGGCTCCGGCTCTTCGGGGATCGCGCCCGCCGCCGAGCCCTTCACGCTGAACTGAGGGGAGCCTGCCTTATTAGGCACCGCCTCACCCGCCCCGATCTTCTCCCGGTATCGTCGCGCCATATCGGATATTTCGGAATCGGATAGCTTGACGTTGAATCCGAGCGCTCGAAGACCGTTTTTCATCATTGCGACGTACTGGTTCCACCAACCTTTCAGCCCAGCTTCAGAGTGCTTGCCGCTTGCAATTTGATCGGACCACCATTCCTGCGCCGCCTGGTTCCGGCCTTCTTCGGTCTTCTCAAGGCCGTATTTTTCAAGATACGGGTTGATTTCCTCCGCTTTTACCTTATAGAGATCGTTAAAAAACTTTGTGCCTCCATCCGAGCCGTGTACCGCATCGACAACGGAATGCGCTCCTTCGTGGAGGATGACGTGCTGGGCTTCTTTCGCGTCTGCTATGTTGTCGGCAACGAGATAGATTGTTCCAGTGTCGGGATCGTGAACCCCGCCGATATTTGTCTTCGGCCCTTCCTCAGACTTGAATTGAGCCGCAGCTTCCTTGCGAATGTTATCCGGAAGTTCATCGTAGGTTTGTACGACTTTCACGCCGCCCTTGAGGTTCTTCGCCAGGTTCTCGGAGATCGGCTTGATGTGGGATTCTACTTCCTCGCGCTTGAGGCCGGGAGTGGCTTCGGCGGTTGCGGAGAATTTGGGCTTCTCCGTGAACTCTGCCCATGCTTGTTTGGCCCATTTCGGTAATGCGTTCATTTTCTCATTGAACGCTTCTTCGGTAAAAGTGCTGAATCCGCTCATTTTGGCAATAGTGCTGGCTCGCTTACTTAAATCTTTTGCTGTGGCGTGGTCCCCTTTTGCAAGAGCATCCTTAATCGCTTGATTGTGTTCCGTCGATAACTTCTCCACGAATTGATTTATAGCTGTCCGATAATCAGTTGCCTTCCCTTCCCCCTTCCCTGCTTCGGCTTTGGCTTCTTTTCCAGGTTTGGGTTTTTCGTTCGGTCCTGCGTAATTGCCACTTTCGCCCGCTTGAATAGCATGGCCTTTTTCAAATTCGTTAATTCTATCAGTAGGCCAACCATTATTTTCAGCCCAAGTTTTAGCTTCAGACCTAGTTTTGAAATAGTAAATTCCTTTTGAAACTTTTGCAGCTTCCTGTTTGCGTGCTTCGGCTGGCTTCTCTTGCAGCAGATCATGCGCCTTCCCCCAGGCATCGGCGTAGCTGTGCATCCGTTCAAAGTTGCCTTCGTGCTCGTCAAAGGCATGGTAGGCACGGTAATACGCCCGTTCCTGCTCAGGCGTCAGAGATTCTTTATATGCCGCCCTATCGAGAGCGTCGGCCCTGGTCATGGCTTTGCCGCCGAGCTTTTCAATAAGGTCGCTGAACTCCTTCAAATCTTTGCCGTCTTTTTTGCGGAGTATTCTTTCAGGACAAATCACATTAGGCATCAGCCGTTCCTCATCGAAGCAAGTAGTTTGCTCAATTCTTTATCCGCTTTCTCCAAATCATTAACCTCAATCGAAAGCCCGGGCCCTTCAATCAATTTGGCGACTTCCCGGATTTCCGCCTTGGCCTCTTCCCGATCATTCGATACGGCCACAATGGTCCCGACGTTGCTCATTCGGGCGTAGAGCGGAATCGAGATATAATACCCGTCTTGCTTGTAGAAATTCCTGAGCTTGATGTTGCCCCGGTATTTCTCCGGGAATTTGAGAAATTGAAAAGCGTCTTCTTCCTTTTTGCTCCCGATCACGAGTTCAAAAGCATACTTCTTGTCGTATTCGGGTTGTACCAGTTTGCCCGACGCTCCTTCGTAAATCACTTCGGCAAGATTCGTTATGTTATTGAGATACGCCCCGCCTGCCGGGGAAGCCATACGAGTCGTGAATTCCAAAAGAAGATAGTCGTTACCAACCTTCTTGGACTCAGAAGAGATAAAATTAGCGTAACGATGTTTTTGCAGTAATGGAGATATTGCCTCGTTCTGCTTGCGCAACCCTTCCGGAATTTTGTCGTAAGGGACAACTACGCCGGCATAGGATGCGCTCTTTATTTCCGGGCCACACATGCACTTGTCCGGCCACTGCCCAAATACCGTGATGCCGTCGAATCCAGGCTCCTCTTTCGACTTGATTTCTTCTTCCACAATGAACTGAAAGGTAGTTTTCCGGGGGCCAAGCCTGAATTCGAGGGCATCAATGATCGGCTCGAACACATGGAAATTAAGGCTGAATTTAGACTCGAAGTCTCCACGGCATGTGCCGTCGTCTGCCTTCACCCAAACGCGGGGATGGTCCGCCAAATACTTACGAAGATCGGGTGTCCCGGTAATTGGTTCCCATGGCGTGACGGGGATTCCTTTCTTCTCAAGGTATCGTTTGGTCTTGCTCCGATTGAGTTCTAATTCGTCGCCGCCCTTGCTTCCCCATGCAGGAATGTCCCTGTCCTCTGCATCGATTTGTACTCCAGACATGAAAACATCCGGCACGATAAGAAGGTCGGTTTCAGCCATGACATTATGATAGTCGTTAATACGGGTAATGCCCTCGACGCCTAGACCCGGAAGTTTTAGCAGGTCCTTTGGAAAGCTGCTGCTGTTCGGTGTCCAGTAGTTCATCCTTCCGAAATCGGAAGCGAGCTTTACCGCAAGTTCGAGGAATATTCCGAAGTCTAACATCGTCGCGGCCACAGTGGGATATCGCTTAGCCATCTGGAGTTATGCCTCCACTAATTAGCGTCAAGGGCCGGTTCCTCGTATTGGACCATTGCCTGATGCAGCGTATGGGTTTCCTCATAGCCCCGGTTTGTCATGCCTGCCCACGGTTGCCAGCCTTTCGAAATACCGTCTTTGACCAGCCGCGAAAGGGTTTGCGGATCGCCCGATGATAGAATTTGGTAATCGATAATTTTCAAGATATTCCTCCAATCATTGACTTGATTTAAGGCAGTTTTGTTCAATCTTCCTGCCGTTTTCCTCGTGTCGCCTCTCTTCGTCTTCGAGCCGCTTTGTCGTTTCGGCTTTTTCTTCCGGCTTCATGCCCGGTATCTTCTCATGCAGGTCCGTCAGGGTTTTCAGGGTAATAGATTCTATTTTCCCTTCGACTTCATGCTTTTGAACATCTCGACCTGAGCGAGCCTCTTCTGCGCCTGCTCGTGGCTCTTGTACGGCCCCCCCAGGTTCTTGCCCTTCTCCGACTTCACCATGTATCCGCCCTTCACCTTGACGATCATCTGGTGTCTCCTGTGCCTGCTTGAGCCGTTGGGCCGGTAGGTCTTTCCCCTTCATGCTCTGAACGGCATCGGCTTCCCGCTGGAAAACCTCTGCTGATTCGGCTGCACTCTTGGCCGGTTCTACTTCCGCTTCCGGCTCCGGCTTCAAGTATGAGTTCTTTCGTTTTGTCAGTTCGTCTATCTGCCCCTGAATGTCTGCGAGCCGGTTGGTGAGATTGGTTTTTTGCTTGTCCGTCTGAACGGTATCGAGTTTAGCTTTCACCCGTTCGGCATCCGTCCTGCGCGCTTCGATCCGTTGATTCAAGTCATGCACCTTCGTCGCATCGTCCGAGGGAAGCGTGAAACCCTGCCCTTCCGGAAGCTGTTTAAGGGCACCAGTCAGTTCGTCCGCGAGTTCGGGCGAATACCGGGAAAGAACGTCCGCGGCGTTTCCGCGCAAAACGAACCCTTGGCCCGAAGGTAAAAGCAAATTATTCTTTTGAAGTGCGTCGGCCAGCTCAGGACTAAATGTTTCGTGAGCGGGCACATCATAGAATTTGAAGCCCTCGCCCATGCCCGGAGGAATTCCAAGTTCCCCGCCGCTTTCAGGCGCTGGAAGCGCAAGGCGTTCCTGATATTCCAGAAGTTTCTGAAGGTTCTCGTTCTGCGCGCCGGACCGACCCTTTTCCGGTATGCTCTGAAGGTTTTTAATCCTGTTTCGAAGCTGAAACGCATCCATGGCTCCGAAGGCAAGACCTGTTCCGATGGCTTCGGGGGCCGCTTCTTTTGCCGCCTCAAAAAATCCCTTATCTCCAACGCCGTGGCGTTTTTCTATTTCCGCCTGAGCGCCGGCGCCCACCGCTCCCTGTGCTCCGAATGCCGCCCCGGTGGTTCCTATCTTTTTAAAGTATTGGCTTACGGTCGGAACTACGCCTTCGGCTGCGGGTTGCAGAAGGTGCAAGCCGCCCAATGTACCCGCAGTAAGCACACCGGAAATCGCCGCTTCTTTATTCGCAAGACTGTTGGCTTCTTCTTCCGATATTCCCGGTTTGGCCGCTTTTACTCTTTCCTTGGATTCATCACGGGTTCCAAGGAACGCCTGTGCCCCTGCCGCCGCCGCCCCTGGTAGCCCTCCCGCAAGAAGCGACGGTGCGAACTCCACGCCACCTTTGAGTACCCCGTGAACCGTTCGGCCAACAATTCCCATATTCGGAGGTTCTTGGAAAGTCGGATGCTCTTTCTGGAACATCTCTACATCTTTAATGGATTCAGTGCTCGCACGCTCTAATCCCGGCAATCCGGCCATGTCCCCGATAGAGCGAATTTGCCGGTAAGTCCCCTTCATGCCTTCGGGGATAGTAGAGGCCACATTCGAGACGGCGCTGCTTAACCAACCACGGTTGGCGAGTTCAGCCGCCTGGTTCTGTTTGATCTTCTGCTCTAAATAATCAATTACTTCGTCGGGCATGATTGTCCTCTACTGCACGCTTATCTTGAGTTTTTTTAACCTTTCCAGCAGAGCGGGAAGGAAATTCGGATCCATTTTGTCAATCGCGTCCTTAAGTAAATCGGGGTTTTTTTGATGAAATTCGTCCAGGGCCTCATCGCTCATTACGGGTAGGCTCTTGGCTGTGTTTTCAATTCGAGGCCAAGACTCCTGGGACCACGTTCCTATGGAGATTTGCTTTCCGGTCTTCGGGTTGAACGCGCTTTTTTCGTCTGCTGAGAGTTGGAAGCCTGAATTCTTGGCTGCATCGACCTGGGCCTGCGCCCTTGTTTCCGCCGCCGCTACCCTTTGTTCGGAATTGAGTTTGGCTCTTTCGGTTTCCCCGGCATCTTTTAGCTTTTCCCTCTCCATCGCTTGCTGTTCTTTATACATTTCGCCTTCACGACCTACGCCTAGGTCAACTATCCGGGTGGAACGTCCTTCGGGCGAATAAGTGTTCCGACTAATCGTAGTGCCGTTTATAACGTCCTGGTTAAAGCCGGCTTGCCGTGGCGCCGCGCCCCTTCCAATCTCCGGTGATGACGATACGGTCGGGGTAGCGGCTGGCTGGGATTTGAGATATTCAGCATACGCAGCATCGCCGGCTGGATCGGTTCTGGTTTTATCGCCCGCAGGATAGGGTAGAAAATAACTCCCTTTCATCGGAATACCGTTCATGCTTGTCATTGGCGCGACTACCCCGCCCATTCTTATACTGTTTACCCTATCCCGTTCACCTTTTGCCAAGACTTCCGCTTTCCCAGGGGGGACTGCCGCCTGAACCGGATCGGCAACGGCGGGTTGCCCCTGCGCCTGAACCGGCGGCGTTGGGACTGGTCGAATGATCCCTGGAGCGGCCTGGGCTTCTTGCGGTATCAACCCTATGTTTCTCCCCCATGTATCCAGTTTGTTCAGGCCCCGTTCAATCGCCTCGGATGTTTCCGGCTGGACCAGCCTAACGCCTTCCTTCCGCGTACCGGCGGGGGGGATAGCTCTCACAATGGTATTATACTTACCCTGAGTCATGTCCTTGTCCAGATTTTGAGAACCATTTTCAAACCGTTTCATCTTCTTAAACGGTGTGATCTGAATCCTGCCGTCCGGATGCCTGGTTAAAAGTTCCGGCCCCTTTTCGCCTACTATGGCGTGGCTGGATTGCATCTCTCCCCCCTCTGCCATCTCAGGAATTCCGTTAGCCTCTTTATCTTCTTGACCAAGAGGCTGAATCCCTGGTGTCTGTTTTCTGCGCTTGAGAAGACTTCCGGTTCCTCCTCCCTCGTCGCTACTACCTCCCGTCGGCCTGAAAATCCCTTCCTTCCTGCCTTTCGTGATACCTGGGAAAAATTCTCTGTCCGACTTCGCGCTGAATGCCGCCCAAGGTCCAAACGGGTCCCATGATTTTGCCATAGCAATTATTCCTCTACTCGTTGATTATCGTTCTAGATACAACTTCGGTAGTCTCCACACAACTCGCTTCCTGCGTAGACTCCATTTCCGTGGTTTGAGTCTGGGCTTTCGTATAGGACTCGCTAACGTGCGTCGTATCTGCTGAAATCGTCGCCGCATTGATCTGTGCGGTGATTGTCGTTATGACGTTCGTAGCTTCCTGCGCTATGCCCCGTGTAGCCACGGTTGTCTTTTCGTTAATTATGTTCGCTCCGACGGTAGCGGCAACCTGGGCTTCGGACTCTTCGATACCAGCCGCCTGCACCCTCGCCTGCGCCTTGACCGTTCCGTCATAAATCTGCGCATCGGTTTTATAAAGCGCGACTTGATCTTCGTTCCAGGTATTAGCGACTTCGGCTATCCCTAAGTCTTTCGCCACAATCGTTTCGACCATCGTGGCCTGCGCGGTGAATATCTCGACAGCTATCTTTACTGCCTCGTAAATAAACTGCATTCGGGCCGCTTCGCCATCAAGAGACATTTCACGCGTCTCCCAGATGTTTTTTTGAGCGAGATTGAAGGCTGCCACGGCTATCCGGTCGAGTGATTCCTGAGTCACATAGCCGGTATAATTGATTGCCTCCTGAGCAAGCGCCGATTTGGTTGCAGCCGGCAGATTCCAACCCATAGCATCGTAGACGATACCTGCGTTGTTTCTCGCCTTTAGAACTTCATAGTATTGCCGCGTCTGGAGAAGCCCCGTATCCTGCGCCTGGACCGTCTGCGATACACCTATGCCAAGGGTCTGTAGTTGCGCGGTCAGCGCCGCCGTGATCGCGCCCAGAAGCGCCGACTGATAAGTGGTGTTCGGATCGACGTAGGCTATCTGGGGCAGAGGGCCGGGAATCGGGATTCCCGCCAAGTTTGGTGGCTGTGGTATGCTGGGAGAATTTGTGCTTACCGGGATGACGCTCATTGTCCGTTACCTTCTATTCGTTGGTAAGGTACTCAGTACTGATTGTCGACAGTTGTCTACGGCTCACGCTTGAAACTGACCTATTTGAGGCGTGCGTGCTTGTCGTTTCTTCCGTTCTTTTGGTTGCGCTCGTGGTGTTTGCGCCTATCGCCGCCGCAGCGACCTGAGCGGTTGCCCTGGCTATTGTCTCTGCGGCTCGTTCTGCTATTTTTAAAAGCTCTATAGCGCAGTCGGCTGTAACCTGATCCTGCTCTAATTGCAGTTTGGAAATAGCGATATTAGCCCGCACTGATGCTTCATAGACGATTACCGCCGCTTCCAGAATCGCCACGTCGATTATTCCGCTTGCGGCATATTCTTCCGTGAGGTCCCGGTTCCACATGCTGATGATCTTGGCGACCCCAAGAGCTTCATCGATTACGGCCTTTACCCATACCAAAAGCGCCCTGAACCGTTCAACCGCCGTAGCCGCCGCCTGATAGATGAAGTTCATCCGGGCTTTTTCGGCGGCGATCCCGGCCTTCCATCCCTGTACGGTGTTCTTTTGAGCAAGAGTCCATGAGTCGATAAGAATCTGATCGGAATCCTTCTGCGCCGTAAGAGCCAGCTTCTTGAAAACCTTTGCCCGTTTCTCCAAAAGAGCGCCTGACGCCAAATTCCAGCCGAGAGTCTCTTCTTGTTCCTCTATCGCATCTAAAGCTTCCAGGGCATCTTCTTCGCGCTTGTTTAAAGCCAGTCTTGCCATAGCTGCCTGAATATCGGGCGCGACTCCCTCCCCCCCGTTTTGGGCCTCATCTTGGAGTTGAGTCAAAAGCAGGTTCAGCAGATTGCTCGAATAGGTATACGAATAGTCCTGCCATGAAATATCGGGCAGGTTCGTTGGAATGGGAATCGGTGTAAGAGTGGGGCGCGATACTCCCGAACTGCCTCCAGGCGGGCTTGAAGGGGGAACCACAGGGGTTGGAACACCGCCGACTCCGCTTACTCCAAATTGTCCAAGGGCCGCCAGCGCAGTTCCGAGGGCCAATTCCAAAGCCGCGATCTCATCGGCCCCCGCCTCTAGCGCAGCATTAATCTGAGCAAGTATGGCATCGTAGCCGTTGAGCCCAAGATTAATGGTTGCGACCGCTCCGCATTCGGGTAGTGTTGGAACAGCGCCCATCTTATTGCTCCTGAGTTTCGAGTTCGGTTTCAATCAGCATTTGCTATTCCTCTACGATCTCCGTTTTGAACACTTCTGCTGCCGTTACCTCACCGGCCCCCACCCAACCATGCTTATTAAATATAGAATTAGGGCCGCCCGAATCTGGAATGTCATGATCTGAATAAAGGGGACTTATGTTCGGTATCTCCAGTCCTCTGTAGGTATCAGTACATAGTGTTCCCTTAAAATAAGAACCGTAATAAACTATTATATCCATACCAGACGCGTAGGTAACTGCGAAAACAAATATCGGATCACCATGAAAGTCATATATTTTTGCAGTTATTGCTTGGTAAAATACATATCCACCAATTGTGTCTGGTAATTGATGCTCTTCACCGTCCATTGATACATAATGGTGTGATACAGTTGTTATAGGAGAAGTTGGTTCTTGTTCATATGACCTTATGTCGAAGGCCGCATTAGCTCCCATTATGTCCCAAAGGTCAGGTCGGAAAAAGCCTGGCAGATAATAGTTTGCCGCACCATACGGTGTTTTCGTCGAATCCCAATAAGCATCGGGAAACTCCGTTCTGCTATATGTCAACCCATCCACCAAATCATTGGTATTAAGTTGATTCCCCACACCATAATATCCACAGCCATGCCACGGATTGAACACATCGTAATCGTAAAATGTTCGTTGGAATATATAAATGTAATGGCTACCATCCTCCATTTTCGACGTTTTGGGTGCCTGATAAACTTCTGATCCCAGGTGAAGCCAGAATTGGGTTCCATTTGTATAATATTCAGTTATTGCGCTGCAATCAGTTATTCGGTAATAATAGTGAGATGAAATCGCATCCCACGGGGGATGCTGAAGGGGCGCTGGGATAAATGCTTGTTTCATCATGTAAAAGGTATAGTTTTGGACTACCCTCTCGATAAACGTCTCATATAGATACTGCCTCCCGGTTACAGAACTATAAATTATTGAATAATTAACAGAACTGGTTGCATCTTGTTTTGTCTGAACTGTATTGTCTCCCCAAGCCGCAGGGGGAATGTTCGGCCAAACAGCGTTCGGGCCGGGCTGTAAATACCCATACGTTCCTGTGAAGCTGAGTTGCTCTTGGTCGTCTGTAAGAGTGTACTGACTGACCAGCGGTAAATCAAAAATCTCAACGTCCCCTTGGGCAATGGTAATTTTCCCCCAGTCATAATAACGGTCATGAAAAGTAAGGTTCGGATCAGGAATGATTTTCTCCTGAAGATACATCGGGTCTTTAAATGTAAGGGAATCGCATACGTATTGTGCGGCAGGATGCTGGATATACTGACTTGGCACAAGCAACCCGAATGAAACGACCGGATAGTTGTCGGTGGTTTTGCGAGTTCTCCGTTCTTGGCTGACGCCTCCCACCGGCACATAAACATTTACCGTTTCAATCCCGAAGCTGTGACTTGCCCGTATCTCGCTCCCTCCGGGAAGGCTCATCATCATGCGCATCTGGCTGAGATTCGGCCCCTTCAAACTCCGCACATAGTTCATAAAGTTGCGAGCCTTGCCGATGAGTTCATTACAACCGTCTAAGTCGCCTTCCATGATGAAGGTGACCGGGAGCCGGTTGAACTTCCCATCGTCAACCCAGATAGTGATCTTGCTCGCACCGCTATCAGCCATGCACGGCATTCCCGTCTGTGTCTGTGACAACCCCTGTGAATTTAACGTCCGGCAGGCACACGAGGAACTCACCGCCAGGCAAAGAAAAAGTAAAACCGCACGGGCAAGAAAACTGAGTCCCTGAAATCTCACCCTGCCCACAGCATCTGGGGCATATTGCAAGTTGAGCCATGGCTTAACCCTCGCTTGGTTATATTTTACCATTTAACCCCTGGTAAAAGACAGCCCTGGATTTTTAACAGCGATATTCATGCTCCCCTTTGCGCCTGAATCCGTAAGGGAAAGACTTGGATTCTGAGCTTGGATAGTCAACGTTCCGGTCAAATCGAAATACTCAACCCAATCCCATCTTGAATATCGTAAAATGGCTTCATCCAAAAACCTTGACGGGACGTCTCCAGACAGCATTAGTGAAGCTAACTTGGCCGCAACAGTGAGGCTTGCGTGCAGATCGACGTGGCCCAGGAAGGAAAGACCCGGAACAATTGTCGCCAGGATCAACGGTGAAGCGTTCCCTTCCTGGATCACGCCAACGAATTGGAGCAATGGAACGAGGGCCTTTACACCAAAAGAACCACTGCCCTCGATGATCCCGGTGAAAGAAAGCTTTGGCAGTTGCGCATTTAAAAGTGCCTGCTGGTAGCCTTCCAAAAACAAGGCGGCAAGTTGAGCTGCTATGTTTAGAGTGCCGAGATCGCTTATTATGCCTTCAAAAGTCAGACCGGGATGTTGCAATACGATATAACTTTGTCCGGTCGGAACGGTCCCCGTTTCCATATCAACCGGAAAGGTCGTAACGGTGAATACGGCGGCTTCGGGAGCAAGCGAATACCCGAAGGAAAGATTAACCGAATGCGCAGTCACCGCGAAGTTGGCGGATGAAGGCGTGAGCGTATAAGTGGCGCTGTAATAGAGCGGGTATTCCGTAACGGTGAATGAGGCTGTATTCGGAGTAAGCATATATATGGGCGGCGCATAAAGATAAACTTCCCCAAAATCTATATAAGACGAATCACCATTATTTGCAGTGACGTTTATCCGGTAATAACGAAACGACGCCGGGGATGATATGGTAAAAGATCGCTTTTCGCCACTCCCCCAAGACGCTTGGCCGGATTGAGAATCAAGAGTTGTGTACGAAGAAAAGTCGCTGACGCTGCTTCCTTGCAGGGTCCAGGTATTGGGGCAACGCGCAGGTTCCGGGATGTTATTCGCCTGGATTGCATAAGACCCTACTACTTGCGCGGAGCCGAGGTCTAATTGCAACCAGCCCGTTGTGCCGGAAATAATAGCGTACTGATCGATAACTCCGTCGAAGGCGCGGTACGCCTCGTAACCACCGTATTCCGCAGATGCGCTTGCGACATACGGAGACGGCGCTGTGTCCGATGTCATGTTGTGTGGAGCGTAATCAGTCCAGCTTGGATCAATTACAACAGTCGCCCCCATTGTAGCCCAGGGAGGAAGGATTATAATGCCGGATGGTGTACCGTCTGTAAAACTTCCATTATCACTATATTGGATTGTGAAAATTGTTGGGGCCTCGGTAAGATCGTCGCTTCGAATAGTGAGAGCGATTTCGACTATATCAAAGGCGTTGCCGCTCCCAAAGTCATACTCCAGCCATTGAGGAACGCCGGTGGTTGTGCTGTTCCACCAAGTCGAGGCATTGCCGTCGAAGGCATTACTCGCTGGATAACCATCCAGCACAGTGCTTGCCGAAGCAGTCCCGGACCCCGTTACGGTCGAACCGCCAACAGATGTGCGTAGCTGCAACTCCGCTATGCTGACATTGAGTGCAAATTGTACGGCAGTTACATTTATGCGCCAGTACCTGTGTGCGGACACTCGATACTACCCCTTATCACTGAATAGTAAAAACACCGTTGGTCGTATCAAAAGGCACGGAAAACGTCTGTCCGCTGGTCAGAGTAACGCTTGAACCATAGTCGTACCAGCCGATTACGGGCCGTGTTGAAGAGGTCCCAGCCGTGTTGTCGTAGAGAACAACATATCTAAACGGCCCGAACCCGGCCCCTGCCGCCGTCCAGGTGTAGGGCTGCAAGATAAGCTTGGCTATCCCGCCGCTTTGGGATACCCCCGTATTGGTTGGGGCTGCACCGCCCTTTGTATAGCCGGTTCCCGAACCTGGCGTGATCTCCGCTGCATTGGATGATGATTCGACCGTACATGTCGTGGTGGTGGTGTCCACAACAGTATCGGCCGCAACGGGGGCCGTATTGGTCAGGAGGATCATTAGAGTGTCGGTATTAAGATTGATCGCTCCGTCTGCAAGGTTCTGAACGAAATTATTAAACTTATTTATATTTACTGAAGGCATGGTGTTCTCCCGTTTCTACGAGGAAGTCATTGTAAACCCGCCGGCCGTAAGCGTGAGGTTTGCACCCAAGGCCAGCGTGTTGGAAGTCAGGTTCATATCGAAGCTCGATCCAACCCCGATTGAACCCTGAATCCTTATGGCCGTAGTTGAAAGCACCCCGCTATCGGCGGCGTTTCCGATCCATCGGAAGTACCCCATGACTCCGTTCGGGTTTATTAACCCGGCACCTTGCCAGGTCTGACCCGCCGCTATCGGCAAGTTGACAATCGCGCCCGTCCCGCTTGGAGGATCGAGTTGCAGACCGTTTGTAAACTGGCCCGGAACGAACACCCCTCCTAAATTGGTGAGCTGGCACACAAGCGTTCCGGATAGGGCCTGGTCGGCGTCGGAAGGCGGAGCGCCTGTGTAGCAGTTCAGCACGCCGTCTTTCATTAGTTCGAGGTAGCTCCCACCCTGGCAATCGACAATGCACCCTGCGGCCGGAAACGCCTCAGAGGCGGCAAGGGCGTTGCTGGTCGAGAGCGTCAGGATACCGGCTGTTACAGAGACAATTTGAGCGGCGCTGAGATCGTTTCCGGCTGTCGTAGCATTATAGGTGAAGATCGTATCGCCCGGAGCGAACCCCCGCGTTATGAACCCGTTCCCGGAATCTGTAATGGTGTCTGGAGAACCCTTCACATAAGCAAGTGTTGTCCCGCCCTTGAAAGCCTTGACTTTGGCCCTCATGCCTAAAACTTCCGTTCGAAACCCCGATGAGTAATAAATGGACATGGAAATTTATCCTTTCTGTGTTACGGATTTAGTGTGCATAAAAATCTCTGAGGTCTGGCCGCAATCCCTTGTTTTGAAATTACAATCCCTGCTCCCGATGAGATTGGAGGAAAGATGATCTTTCCCCTGGTAAGATTTTTAGCAGCTCCTCCGGGGCCACCTGTACAGACCCCTTGAGTTGTCGCAAAAACGGTCTCGAAACTTTCATTAGTCCCCATGAGTTGACTACCCTTCTTTAGAACCGAGAACGAGGCGGTCCCCGAAATCGCCGGATAATCGAATATCTCTTTGCGCTTTAAACTCCCGCCTGTATCCCCGCCCAGGAAGTAAACAGCCGTATCATCCGATGCATAGATTCCGTCGCTTACCGGGGCAAGCATTCGAATGGGAGACTCGAACTGGTGGAAATTCACGGCGAAACGAATGCGGTTTACGGATATATATTCCGTATGCCACAGTACCGGCCCATCGGCTAAATATATTCGCCCGTTATATACGCACATAGGACCGGACGTTATGGGCGGGGAAGAGAAGGCTTTCTCCCGGATTATTTCACCGGGGGCAGGAGGAAGCATCATCCATGGCATATTTGTTGTATCGGCTACAATCCCGTTCTGCTCACCGTTTGACCAGAAAAACATACCGGCCAGAAAAGTCCCTTGAACCGGAAGATTCTGAGTGAGACCGCTTACAACAGTTGCTATGCTGCCATCTGCGTACACTCGAACAAGCGCACCCGACTCCTGGACCGCGTAGGCGAGTTCACCGTCTGATTGAAGTGAATGAAAAATCCCTGCCTCCCGGAGCGTATAGCCTTCTCTGCGTTCAATAAACCCCGTATCATCGATTGCGATATTCGAGCACGCTGATAGATCGATCATACCGGTTTTAGGGTCATATTGAATCCGGCTTGGAATAATCCGGTTATTGAGACCATCCGAATCTTTGAAAAAAAGGAGCACCTGGCCCAAGGAACTTTTTTCTTCCGTGACTGACGGGCAAGCAAGCGACAAAGCATCAATTCCAAAATAACAGCCGCCTATATTATCAATTCTCGCCTTCCAATAACGTGCAAATTCGAACGCCCCCAGATCAATAAAGTCCTGATGGAAATGACTGCCGGGATACGGTGAGACATTGGGGAAAGTATATTGCACAGAATTTGAAAGATTCCCATCGGGGATCATGGTAAGAAGCAACTGGCCGGGAGATTCGTATCCGATGTACGCCCTGGTGAAATTCTTTTTTAAGGAAATCCCAAAATCAGTTGCCGGGGTCTCAAAAAACGCACCGATAGGCGTCCCGTTATCAGTGTCCGAATCGTCCAGCGAATAAATGCCTGACTCGTTCGCGGCAAATATCGTATCCCCAATTCGAGCGAACGAATTAAAGTCGTAGTTCGAGTATTGCGTGAAAGCGTTGTTCGAAAGATTAACGCAACAGGCAATACGTTCAGGAATGGCGCCGAGCGGTGGAGCCGGACGCTGCGGCGCGGTTTGAAAAGGGTTTAGCCACTCAGGGAAAAGTGAAATCATGGTAGTGGCGTCCGGCTCAGATCGCCTGGCGAAATTGCGAATTGAAGCAAGATTGTCGTCAGGTCATCGTCATAAATCGTTACCAAACTCTGATCGGGCGAGATAACCGCCTTGTTGGTCTGCGTTTTCCTGGCAAATGCAGATTGAGCGTAAGTGGCTGGTAATTGGTTGCCGATAATATCTCCCGCAGACCCTGGAACATACGTCCCCGGCAAAGAGACTGTCCAAGGGTCTACCGACGCTCCGACTGAGGCAAGCACACCGCCTATGCTTCCCGGAGTATTGTGGCTCGATGTGGTCGCGTCCAATACGGCATCAGCAACCGATGTTTTCATGGTGCTTGTAAGGTCGCCTGAAACCGGAACTCCTGCCGCAATCTGGCTGTGAATGGCACTCATCCCATAGGTTACGTTTTCTACATCCGACTTGATAGTGGCTATGTCTGCATTGTCAGGGGCCGTATAGTTGGCCGCTAGAAGCGGGGTAGTCGGTATTGCGTTCACACTGGTCTGCGTGGCCCTGCTTCCTACCGTGGCATTAAGATTGCTTCCCAGGATATTCCCTGCCGTTCCCGCTCCATAGGAACCGGGCAATGCGGTCAGCCATGGGTCTGTTGCTGCGCCGATAGCTGCTATGTCGGCTGAGATACTGGCGTGGACGGGGGCCCCCAACCGAGCGTAAGAATCGCCGCTTTGCGGATTGTGATTCCCTGTTAAGAGTGTTCCTACGATCCGGGAAAGAAGGGTCGTAGTTCCGGGCGTGTCTCCCCCTGCATAGGTGGACAGGGAAGAAAGGGCCGCGTTAATGTTGGTGACGAGCAACTTACCGATACTGCCAACGGTAGTCAGAGCAGAAGTAAGAGCGTCCCAAATGGCTTGTACGCCTGCCGATGAAAGGCTGTATCCGGTCTTGTCGTTATTGGTCCCGACAGTCACCGCTGCCGTTACCGAGCCCACTGCCCCTGTGACGCTCGTAACGGTCCCCATATTGGACCCAACCGCTGCGGGAGAGGCCGGGAGATTATCTGTTTTCGCCTTTATCAAGGTAATGTCGGCATTATCAGGTGCGGTATAGGCCGAAGTTGCCAACCTGGACGTAACGGTCGTGTCGAGGTTCGTCCCAACGATTTTCCCGGCTGTGCCTGCCCCATATGCTCCCGGAAGGACAATCGCCCAAGGATCTGCACCTGCTGAAAGATTACCAAGGATTTCGCCAGCGGTTCCAGCGCCATAAGAACCAGGCAGGCCGGTACTCCACGGGTCTCCCGCTGATCCCGCCGAATGCAGTTCCAGCCCTGTAGTCCCCGCGTTTTCATGACTTGCGGCTGTGGCCTCCCATACCGCGTTTTCAACGGATGTCTTCATCGTGGAGGTCAAGTCGCCACTGGTGGGAGCGTTCGTGAGGTTCGTAACAGTCCCGATAGTCGCGCTTCCAGGGACATTACCGCCAACAAGTTTAGCATTTACATCCGGTGTTCCCGCTGTCCCCGGAGCGAGCCATGCAGTGCCGAGTAAATAACTTGGATCGGTTTTCGGAACTCCAGCCACGTTGGGCGCCGGAATCGTTCCTCCCGCCCAATTTACTGCATTCACATCTGGTATGCCTGCCGTGCCGGGACTGTGTACCGCCGTCCCGTTCCAATCGTAAACATTCGCATCAATCTTATTCGCTACAGTGAAGGCCAGCTTATCGGTTTGAGTTTTGATAGCTGCATTGTCCCCAGTCCCACCGGATTTGACAATATTGTAGGAATCACCAGTTTGATTGACCGATGCTGTAGTGAGAACAGGAGAAGCTATATTGAAGAATGCTTTAAATGCCGCTGCTAAGTATCCTGTTGTCTCAGTCAGTGCCGTTCCGAGGATTTGTACTAAACTCGCCTTGACCACTCCAGAGGTAAAATCAAGTTGGCCCGTTCCGGTCCCCGCAGTGAGAAGGACCGTAGGAGTTGCAGCCGTCGCCGCCGTTGTGACGCTGGTTTTCATCGTAGAGGTAAGGTCGCCTGAGAGGGAAGCTACCGGAGTTGCGGCGTTAAGAGAGGTTTTCTGAAGTGCCCCGAAATCAATGTTGGCCTGAGTGACTACGTTCACGCCGAGTTGCGCTGAACTTGTGCTTACGGCCGAGCCCGCGATGTTTACGAGG
>Ga0182014_10003089_pt1 | contig 20364 bp, 17 predicted proteins | sample 612S2DmetaG_FD_120489 | JGI IMG/M metagenome (GOLD analysis project Ga0182014, IMG submission 120489) | Permafrost microbial communities from Stordalen Mire, Sweden - 612S2D metaG | ecosystem: Environmental > Terrestrial > Soil > Wetlands > Permafrost | place: Sweden: Stordalen | collected... | reverse complement strand
TCTTCTTCCTCTTCTTCTTCTTCCTCTTCTTCTTCTTGCTCGAACTGATTTTCGTGGGTTTCCAAAAAGTACGCATAGAAGTCCTTGATGACTTCGCGATTGGGTCTGTTCAGTTCTTCTCGTGCGTCGAGTATGGCGGAATAAAATGGTTCATCACGATCAGAATTAGCGTTCGCCAACTTACAGTAGTACCGCAGAAGAATGGCTTGCAGCGGGCGGGTTATCAAATTCTCATCCTCGAGAAAAATGGGTTTAGATGAGTGGGTTACCGGATTCTCATTTTTGGAAACCCCTTTCCTCATCACAACATTTCGATACGGTTTCACCTTGTCGACGAGCCAAGCGGTGGTATTGTCTAACGCAACCTCGTAGGGGTCGATATTTAATTTTGTCAAGTGATTGTAAACGTGCAGGGCTCGACGGTTGGGATTTTCCGTCACCCGGTAAATATACGTCTGAAATATCACATGTGTCGCCTTGGGGATTGTCTTCTTCGCGAAGCTTTTGATCGTCAGCGGAGGACGTTCGCCATTTTTTTGATCACACAAACAGTTCGAGTATTCTTCGAGCATTTGCCTGACACCTTTCATGGTGTCATCTGCGAGCAGTTGAATTTTGGTCAAGTTGACCGTCTTGATGTCGTCCACGAATTTCGGGCTCGATGCCTTGATGACCACGAGGTCCGTCCAGCCCCACAAGTCGAAACCTTCTTCCTGCACCAGAAAACGAACAAATTCGGCTTGCTCACGTTCGAGTCGATCAACGGCACCATCTTGCCGATCGGCTGACGGCAATTTCGGGGTGCTCCTGCTGGTTGTTGTTGTTGAACGAGCCGATGTGTTGGATCGGGCTCGGCGTCCCGTTGACATTTTGATCGACTACGACTGATGTGGTCGACTGATGGCACCAAAGACCGAACAACTAATACGGAACAAAAATTTTCAATCTGATGCGAAAGTTGGCGTGCCGTGTTTGCCGGTGCACGTTATGCCACGAGTGTCGTCCGTTGAAAATAGAGGCATGGAATAGTCTTCATCGAGGGTCGCCATTTTCGTCGCCAAATCGAGTCATTATCAAGAAATGTCATCGAGAACGAGAGCCGGTCGTCGCCCCGCCGAGCGTTCCTCTCACAGATTTGACCATGTGGATGAAATTCACCATGTGATCAACGCGGATTCTCCTTATGAAAACATCAAAGAACTTGCTACGCCGACGCAGGCCGGGTTGCCTGCCCGCCACGACAGCAAGGCCCAACGCCAAGTCGTTTATCCCTTTTTCGTCAAGATATTTGAAACGGAACCACCTCCCCCGCCCCGAACATACGAAAGCGAGCACGACGCACATTATCATGTCTACGAGGAGGTGTTTAAAGTCAAGGCGCAGGAAGATCATGCCGCCGGCAGTGCGGCAAAGGAAGCTTTCGAGGATTTTTTGGCTCGGCCGCTTAAAGAGCAGAAAGCACGAGTGGACAAAACCAAGAAGCACTACTCTGCATTCATGGTGGCCGTGTACAATCCCAAAACAACCGAGTGTCGTTGTTTTTACCCATTTTATGTTCGATCCACTGGCGCCCTGGGCATGAAAACCATGAAGGATTTGACTGGGATGAAACTCGAACAATTCCAAGAGGCCGAATGGGTGCGCAGCGACGGCATAATTCGTCTCACAGGCTTCGACATTTATTAAATCAATAAAATGTCACGTTGGATTAATCAAAATAATCAGATTGAATTTCCATGAGTATGCCGTTGGAATTGCAATTTGCCACGGGTGTGCGAGCATCTCTTTGCTCATCATATTGTGCCACTTGTGTTTCCAACATGCGGAACATGGAATTGGTGACTTCGTCTTCGGCGTGCGCCAGTCGAAGCAAACAAGTCCGTATTTGCCAGACCAGGGGATGCCATTCGGCTTCGCTCGCGTCCTCACCGTGGACACCATCATTTGGGACCGCGTCATTTCCGTCGGCAAGGACGGAATTACCGCCGCCGAGAGTCGGATTTTTCGTCTGGGCCACTTTTGGATTCATCATGGATTCAATTTCAACGCCCATATGCGAAGGATCGTGCACCTGGGCGTCGTCCCTGGCCGCAAAAACCAAAGTCAACCACTGATTCGGATTTTTGATCGTTTGCAGCAAGGATTTCAAACACTCAGTTTCCATGGGAAACGGACTGTAGCAATCTTCCATGCGTTGTTTGAGACCGGCGTCGTGAACCAAGGCCCTTCTCTCTTCATCATTTAGCAGTCGGACTCTGGATTTGAATGGATGGATGGATCCGAGTGAAAATCGCTGATTCAACTCGTTCATAAAGACAATTTTCAAATAAGTCACCATGGCGTTCGAATCTTTGGGATATTTTGTTGATTGGACGGCCTCCCCATTCTCCACGGGTGTTCCGAGCAGGGCTTGCGGACAAAAAAACACCACAGGTCTGTTATTCTTACCTTCTGCACTGGACCCGTTGCCGTTGGTTTGCAATAATTGACGCAAGTTTTGCGCCAAAAAGGTGAATTTTAACGCATGGCCCATGGGTGCATCCCACGGCATGGCCGAACTGAAATGAAGCGGATCCGAATACATATTGTCGACGACATGTCGTGTCCGTTGCGTTGTGTAAGTCGGAATAGCGTTCGAATACGGAATATCGTTTGATTGTAGTGCAGCGGGTAGACGGGTATCGGGACTGTCGTCCGATCCATTGCCAATGTCCAAAAATCCATCGCCCAGGTACGAAAACGTTAATATTCTGGCGCTCTCTTTCAACTTTTCGCAAGTGTCCATGGTTTTTTTCCAATCGACGACCAAGGAAATGTAACTCCCCTGTTCGGTCAAGGAGGCGCCGTCCAAGATGTAACACGGGAAGCGACAAGTCATACTGGCGATGGGCGTGGAACCATTTCCGCTCGGCGATCGGATGACAACGAAACCCTGTCTCTTTTTGGAATGACAAAACCCATTCTGCGTGTCATTGTAGTCCATCGAGGGCTGCGCCGAATCGGGCGCACGGCAGATATTAATCACGACGCATTGTTGCTCAACAGTGGGGTCAAACGCACTGTTCAACATACTGGTAACAATATTTCCAAAGGCAACAAACTCTTTGGGGAATGGCACGATGATTCGGATGGTTTCGGGGCCAAAGTGCTGGGCAAACCACGAATTCTCGGCCGGGGCTCCTCTCCTTGTCATCAATCCAGATTGATTTTTCGACCTCGTTGCTTGGGAAATCTTTGGCAACGATGATGAAGATGAGTATTCGCGCCGAATAGCGGCAAAATGATCATCATCATCATCGTCTCCTTCGGACCCATCGGACGATGCACCTTCAACCTGGTACTGTGGACGGTACTTGTGATTGGAAGGCGCGCGTGTGGCGGAGGACAGCGACGCTGGCGCCACTGGTGGTGACGGTGGAAAAGGCGCCTTTTTTTTGGCGACCTTGCGAAAAGGCTCGTCGACCAACTCTTCCGCCTCCGTGGAAGACTGTCTTTTTTTGTGCTTGTACTTTTTTTGAACGTGTTCAGGCGTTGCATGATTGTCACGCTGAGGACGGTCCCTGTCGTGGGACTGCATTGGCAAGTGATCATTGCGCGTCGACCCCCCCATGGGTAGTAGTGGTGTCGTTTTGGATTCTCTTCCCATTGAGCGTACAGTGAGGATCTGACGGTAAAAATTGAAAAGCCAATGCGACGGTGGGTGAAAAGCGGTACGGGTAGGATGCGATCGCCGCGCCGACTGATTCTGCCAGAACGGGCGGCGAGGGAGCCGTTAGAGCTGGTCCCGAACACCGCCACCTTGGGATTCTTCTCTCTTCTCCTTGTACCTGCAACGATCCAACGCGTCACGATTTGCAACGGCCATTCGGGTGAAAAATAGATTTCGCTAGTTTGGACAATCGAGTGTTGGGAGGGGATGTGTACAAACCCAGACATAATGTCGGAGTTTGCGCGTCCTCCTCTGTCAGTGCGCCGGACCAGCCAACCAAACCGAAAAGTCGACCTTGCGCCTTTCAGAACAAGGAATGGAGTCCGCAACTTGCATCGACCATACGGAAAAATTAGATATCAAATCGTGCGCACTCGTAAGAAATATCGACGAGCGGCGGGTGGGCCGAATTTTGACTCATGTGCACCGGAGGCGTCCAGAATTTTTTCACAGACGCATGTGCTTTGAAAAAGATGTCCTCGCCGACGTGCGTGTAGTCAAAATCTGTTTTTTTGCGGTGCTCGGGACCATTATGGATGATGGTCCCCGCGGTCATCCGGCAGGACGCAGTGTGATCGCAATGGACAATTGTACATTTTTCAGTGGCAAAATGTAATACACACATTATGCAGCCACCGCGCCGTCATTGCCGGGAACGTTTCGATTTCTTTTCGCCCTGACGGTGTGCCTGTTCAGATGTTGCATTTCGGCTCTTTGCATTATTCCTGTCCCTGGACACTTTCGGGTTCGTCTCATCGGCATTATTATCATTCAAATCATCGTCGACGTCGTCGTCCTCTTCGTCGCTACTGGACGACCTCAGCATTTTGAAGAGTTTGTCTGTGAACGACGACGACGTGGAGCGAGAATCGCCGACCGACTTGCTGCGTTTGCGATTTTTAAAAGATCGTTCCGGGTCGCTGCGCCGACCCCGTCTATCGGAATGATCGCGTGTGCTCCTCTGTTTTTCATCTCTTCTTCCTTCGTTGCCATAAGATACTGCCGGAATTCGGTAACCATTTTGTGGTGGTGGTGGCGGTGGCGGCGGTGGTCGCGATCGTGAGGGTGGTGGAGGCGTTTGAATGTTTTTTTCGCCACGACCACCCCTGCCCGGCCCAGGTTCCGTTTCGACCGACATTTTGGATTTCACGTTGTTGCGAGTTCCAAGCGGCAAATTGCCGTTGGATGGCGAGGAAAATGAGACTTCTGCGGCCTTGGGCGCCAAAGCTGGAAACTTGGTGCAGTAGTAGCCCCTGGACCAACTACTCATGTTGGTTCCCGGGTGGAACCAAGTGTCGCATATCAGAGGCGTTCGTATCATTCCACATTCAACGGTCATTTGATTCACGACGGCCGGATGTGTCAAAAACCACACGCTGGTCGGAAAGTAGATTTGGTTAAAGTATTCGGACGATGTGTTCAAAAAATGCAAGTCCGGTAGCGAACATGATGATGTTGCCGCCGCCGCCGCCCCCACCACTCCATCTTCACTGGGAGAAAACATCATTTGGTCCAATTGATTCAAATTGCATTTGTACTGCGTCACAAATGAAGCGAAGCGTTGGGCGGCGGCACCACTGTTGCCATGATCTGTTTCAGGCAGCGCTCGGACCACATCGACGACAGAACCTGTGGTAGATCTCAGATACCTCCGAACGCGTATCAGGTACTCATCGGGTGTTTCGGAGGGGAGAGGTCCAGAACGATGGGTTTCCGCCGTCAGATCCAGATGCGGTATCTTTTCCAGCGGTGTGTACTTGGACAACGCCGGATCGACGTAGACTGGAATTTTAATCTTGGTTCGCTCCAAGCACTCCTTTTGTCGCTTCAGGGAGGCGACGGCACGGCGCAGCCGTTTTCCCAAGGCGGAAGTCGAAATCTGCTCGTCGTCGGCGCGATTCACCATGGGATTCACATCAGAGCGATCATCACTGCCATTATTACCGTTGGCATTGGCGACGACACCGACATGCCCGTCCGCGCAATTCTTATCGTTTGCGGGGGATTTTTGAACCGTTGAACGTCTGGTACTATTCTGATCGTCGGCCTCCCGATCGTCCTTTTTCAACTCGTTTGCCGCCAGCCTTTCGTAAACTTCAATCCTGGAGTTGATCGCTCTTAGATAATCATTGCGCTGTTTCTTTTTCATTTCCATGATTGCTTTGCGCTGTGCTTCGGCAGCTTCACGGCTTCTCTGGAAGGGCGCACACACAATGCAGTACGGGTCGCCGAACAGCTCCACCAACTCTCTGGCCGTGTTGGCTGCCTGCTCGAGTCCTCTTTTTGTGAGTCCACGATCATCCAAGGCATACTGGATGAATGTATGTTGGTCGTTTGGAATTGTTTCACCATAGCTGACAAAAACCGCAGCGCCTATCTGAGACAAGCTAACGGATTTTGGACTCGTCAAGTGCATTTTGGAGGCCACTTCGAGCCACTCGAAGCAGTCCGCGCCGTTCGTGTTCATATTTTCAGTTTCAAAACTGTATTTGCCTGGTTTTGAAAATGAATGCCTCGGCTCGCCGAAATTGGGTGCAAAAGCAAAATAATTTTAAAGTGCGCGTGGCGGCAGCGAGTTGAAGAAAAACTTGGCTCGCTTTTTTTTGTCACGTTTTCAAAAACGACCTTCGACTTGAAAATGTCGATTAAAAACGGAATGATAGTCCTTCCAGTCGTGCACTGACGCAGCAAGTCCTCACATTATGGTATGTCGCATTTGGGTCGCGCGCCGTTTGGTCGAACACATCCAAAGTGGCATCATTGATTGATTGATTGATTGATACTCGGTCACTGACATTTTATTTTCGGCTGATCTAATGGTTGAAAATGATGATTTAGGCTAGAACCAAACAAACTCTGAAACGTTCAACCGGTGGCAAAATGCCCCGCAAGGCTAGTGCTGGCAAAAAGGCCCCCGTTACTGGTGCCAAGGGCAACGTCAAGAAGCCTCACCGTTTCAGACCTGGAACCGTTGCGCTCCGTGAAATTCGTCGTTTCCAAAAGAGTACCGAGTTATTGATTCGCAAATTGCCCTTCCAACGTTTGATTCGTGAGGCTGCTGGCTCGTACAAGTCGGACTTGCGTTTCCAAGCGTCGGCCGTCTCAGCACTGCAAGAAGCCACCGAGGCTTATTTGGTGGGTTTGTTTGAAGACACCAATCTGTGTGCCATTCACGCCAAGCGCGTGACTGTCATGCAAAAGGATATGCAGTTGGCCCGACGCATTCGTGGCGATCATCTCATGGATGATGGACCGGGGGAATCTCGCCAAAGTGACGAAGCACCCACCTCCACTTGAATATTTCCTCGTGTTGTAAACCTCGTCGACCTTTCATAATCCCATTAAATAAACCAGGATTTCTCGTTTCCTTCATTTTCAAGTAGATATTTTTTCGTGTCCGTTAGTTGTCCGTGTGGCTTTTTTTTTCAATTTTTGCATACACTTTGCCGCGTCAGGATATTGACATTTGGAATCCGAAATCTCGTACAAATGAACCAGGCTCGGCTTCCGGCCAAAAAAACACTCCGCGCAAGGAGGGCTGGCCCCGCGGCTGCTCCGCGTCGCGGGAGGGCGGGCGCTAAAAAAGCCGGCGACGTCAAGAAGACTAAAGCCGCCGGCATGGCGACCCGATATGCGCAGCCGCAGCTCCTTCCCGCAGCCCAACAACCCGCTCCTGTACCTCTCATGCCGCCCCCAGCCGCCGCCCCGACGGCTAGAGACAGACTTCCTGCTGCACCTCCGAAAAAAACAAATGCCAAAAGAGCCCCACCCGCAGCCTATGTGCCCAACCAAAACTATAATCAACCGGTCAATCTAGGCGTGGCACGAGCGACGCATGAAACGTATGATGCGGTGAATGCGCCGCCGATCAATCCTTATGCGACTGCCGCCACCTCTTCCTCATACTACGGCGACGAAGGTGGCGTCGCCGAAGACTACTATTACGAAGAACCAGGACGTCGTCCTGCGCGCGCACGCAATGCGCGAAACAACAATGCGGCGAGAATTAATAACGCTGGCAATTCAAATCATCCCGCGTCGCCGGCTCGAGATTACCCCGCACCCCATGCGGATACTGAATTGACGGCGACCTACAAATATCGTCGTTCCCAGCCTATCAACACTTTGGGCGCCTTGGAGTTGGTGGCCGAGCTACAACGCTATCAATCCGTGGATCAACCTCCGCCGACAACGGATGTCATTCAGTACATTCTGCTCGCAGCGAGCTATGGAGAATATATCGCCATAGAGTCGGCGCCCGGGCAAAAGGAAGCCGCCATGAGCGGATTTTTGCCGCTGGACCAAGCGGCGGTGCCGGTTTTTGAACCCCTGTCAATACTCGCCGGCGGGGATGTGAATGGCGTTCCCCCGCTCATGCAAGAACATGGATTACTAAATATTACGGCGATTACTTCCCTGGACATTTTGCCGTTCGACCTTGATCCCGGGGATCTCCGCACGACACCACTTCAATATGACAAGCGTGTTGCCAAAACGTTCGCCAAAGGATTCTACGCCGTCTATTACCTCGTATTGCAGTCGGGTGCCTCGTATTCATACATTCAAGCTACCGGTACGATGCGCAGTCATACGATTGCCAAGCCATCTTCGTTTGATTACGGCCCCTGCGGTGCTCTCTGTGGCATTTCGATCGGTCTGTACTACAACACGATGGATTACGACGCCATCCGACAAATGATTGTAGCCGCCCTTGCAGCATGTTCCGTGGTTGACAATCATCCTATATCTCAACTCGCAGCCATCCAAGTCGCCTTTTTCACCGTATTCGCCGTACAACAGGTGAATATCCAGTTGTGGGGCCGAATATTCTACCAACTCATCGTGCGTCTGGCCCGTTTGGTGATTGGAGAGGCTCGCATCGCCAATGTGATTGACCAATGGGACGCATACGTGCGTCGATGGCAGGAGTATTTGACGGAGAAAAATCTCCTGAACGCCAACGGGAGGCGGGAGGCTTTTGATCGCGACGCTTGGATTAACGATTTCGTACGGCGCCAGGAACACCTGTGCCAGTTGACCGGCGTGAGTACGTCTGTGCCTCTCGGATTGACCAGTGTTGACACAGTGATGGTGGCTTACGAATTGAGTTTGATGGCCGTTTACTTTGGATTATCGTGGTCGGAGGTGATGCAAACTGCTTGTGTTTTGTATGGGGCGACGTCCAACTTGACTCCCCTGGTAGCCACATGGTTCTCGGCGTTTTACAATCCGAATTTGACGTCAAACAACGGGTTAACCGACGACGAGTGGTACGCCTTTGATGCATACGGCAAAAAAACTGGTTTCTTTACGCGATCCGCCGCCGCAGCCTGCGTGAACCATCACGGCATGGACGCTCAACAACTGCCACGGTCCGTCGTCACCATCAATGATCATCATGTCCTCAGCGTCTACCGTATCTACATTACCGAACGCACCAAAGAACTATTGGCGCTGGTGCCGCGATCCGGCACACAAGATGTGAATTATTTTACCGTCAAAGCCGCCAATGCCCAAGAAGCCATTCGTAAAATCCCGCTGCTCACTTTGGATGAAGTTCCTGTCATGGTGATAGATGAAGTGTACCGACTATTACACGACGTGCGCATACAACCCACTCAGCGGGTGACGGAATCGCCGTCGAGGCCGTTGTTTCCCACGAATCCCAATTCGTGGTTTCAGGATTTGGCCGCATACTTTAGCACTTATGGCACTTTTGTCAATCCACCAGTCATCGAGGTGGTGGTTCGGAAATTTCTCGAATTGAGAAGATAAAAACGCTTCATTAGTGACGCTTTTTGAGAATTCAAGTGTCTTATTTTCGCAAATGACTGCAATCAAGTTCCGAACGATTCTTCTGGTTGGTGTCTGTATGTTGGCGTTGGCGTGCCAAACTACGCTCGCCGCTCATGGCGGCGGAGGAGGAGGTGGCGGCAATCACGGCGGGGGCGGGGGCGGCTATCACGGCGGGGGCGGCTATCGCGGCGGGGGCGGTTACCGAGGAGGCTACTGGGGCGGCGGCCGAGGTTATGTCGGCGGGGGCTACTGGGGACCCGGATACTACCCCTATTATTACCCCTTTGCTGCCGGCGCCCTTCTTGGCAGCGCCATTCCCAACGCCCTCGCGTCCAAATACGTCACCGCAAATTACTTGTGTGATGCCGAGCACAGCAACTGGTACAATGGTCACTGCTATCAAAATTGCCCTCGAGATCACGTCTTTTCGCAAGGCGTGTGCATGCACGAATCCGTGAGCACTTAGAGGTCGGTCGCCAAAGGCAATTCATCCCATTCCACCCACCCACACACACCCACCAACCACTCCCTTGTCCAATATAAAGTCTTGTGAGTCCACGCACGGCCGCCTGATTGAATCCAGTTGGATTTTTTGTTCTGATTTTATTCAAAGTCCGTATCGGTTTCCGTGAACACCAGGGGCGCCTGGGATCGATCGTAGCAGGCAGAATTGGGATCTCGCAACTTGTAACAGGCAAAGAGGTAAAATCCGGTCAATATCAATGCCCCGACCACAAAAACGACAATCAAAACAGGTGTGAGGAAACCGTGGTCGCAGTGAATACCATAGAAGGTGGCCGATATGGCGACGCAACCCTGTTCATCCAGAGCCTTAATGTAGTTTTTGATGTCTTCGGCCCTATAGAAAGACCTACTGTTCGACCACGTGGCCTGGGCGCCACAAGTTGTAAAATCGGCTGGCGGACTCTTCAAATCCGAGTAAAGGGTCTCTTCCAACCCGGTTCGTCCGTTCTCCACCGATACGACCAAGCCCATTCCCAGTAGCATGTGCCAGTTATTGTGACAGTGAAACATCCAGGGTCCCTGGTTGCTCGCCCGGAATCTAAAAGCTACATAGGCGTTGGAAGGAACCAAAAACGTATCACCACGGCTGGATGTGGGCGCCGATCGGTTGAGAGGAGATAACACGGCGTTCAGGCCACAATCCGACGAACCGTCGGGGTGCATTGCAAAACAATCCAACATGGGCTGGCTGAGCGGTCCCATTTGCGTTATGTTGACCGTATAGCCGTGAAAATGCCAAGGATGTGAAAACGAATCCATTCCGATCATTACGAATTCATAGGATTTGTTGTGCTGCAGTCTCAAAGTCGAGGTATGATTGAACAATTGATTGAGAGACACGTGGGCGCCCATGTACTGCTGCAGAATAGGCGATGATGTGGCTCCGTGTAATGAAAAACTATGGTTGTTTACCAACCAGGTCTCCAGAGAGGGTGAGCTAGCGGAATACGAACGATAGACGATAAAAATGCGTTCGTCGGCCGGCAATGTTTCATCGTTCGCCGATGGAATTCGATATTGGGACAATCCATATTCATAGGGAACGTCGGATGAGAGAGCAGTGTAAGCGCGGGTATAGTCTGTCGGAATGGACGGCGTGGTGGCTCGGGATGGCCCAACTTGATGCAAAAGTCGAGGAGGAGGAGCGGGGGGTGCGCCGCTAGTGTCACTCATCACGGGCGGCGGCGGCGACACGACACCGGGTATGATTTGATAGCGTAGAAAAGCGCGTGCGTAGAGAATTTGACGAATATTCGACTTTTTTACGAATCGTGAGTGATCGTGATGAGTGTGGCCGGCATTGTCACTTGCACTTGGGGTCAGGGTCACCGAAATATTGTAGAGTCGATTTGGATCCTGGAGACATGAGACCACCACGTCGTAGCGTTGGCCAATTTGCACGTCGACGAACGTCGTACGAATGGGCGCCGGCAAATCGATGCCGTCCTTGGCCGTCAACCACAAATAATGACTGCCGATCTCCAGACGGAGCGGGAATGCAGAACCGGAATTCACTATTCGGATGCGCACTGATGATTGATAATGGCAATCATAAGTATCCACGTTGGATAAATTGGTGAGACATTTGCCAAGCAGTGGCGGACGATCGATCAGGGCAAAGGTATCAAAAGATTGCAGCGTGCGTGGTGTGCCTGATGCAGTCGCCATGAAATCCCGAGCGTTATCATCGGCATAGTCATCGTAGACATGATCATCGGCGTCATCATCTCCTCGGACAATGTTGCTATACTCGCATTGGAATTGCCCGAGACCATTGATCAAGAGGCTGCTTGGCGGCGACGGATATTGGGGTAGGAAACCGGGAAAACTATCCCTCGGTCCGACGAGCATGGTGGCCACGTCGCTTGCCGTCTCATGCATCCAGTCTTGGATCATGAGCGTCCATTCGGTCGTGTAGTTGAAAGAGGCTTGAGCCAAGTCGGGCGCGGCGTCTTTCGATTCAATCACCAATGGTCCAAGCAAACCATCGGAATACTGGACGGCAACGTGAGAGTGATACCAGAAGGTGCCGCCGTGTTCCAGGTGAAAGACGTAACTGAAGGTCTGTCCCGGTCCGATCCCACATTCGGTGAGCCCGACCACGCCGTCCATCCAGGGATTTTGAGTCATGGTGATGCCGTGAAAGTGGATCGAAATGGTTTCCTGCAGCAACAAATTGGTCACGGTGACATTCATCATGGCGCCTTCGGTGCCGCGAAGCATTGGGCCAGGAAAGGGCCGGTCCATATCGGGCCACACGGAAGGGCAATCCCGTCCATTCCGACCGTGGCGTGCCTCGGTCAAACAGTCATAGCGATTCTTTTCGTAAATAGCAAAAGTCGAACGGGGGTAGCCGTCGGGCCGTGAGGGTTGTCTCGTAACCAAAAGATGATACTCTTGACCTTGTGCGCACGCCACCACGACGCACAAAAGGAACAAGCTAAAATACGACTGCATGAGATTCGTGTGCCGCCCGAACCAACCAAGGCGGGTCGCAGTTCGCGGTTGAGATTGGCAAGGCCTTATTGCGGCAGGGAATGTCGCGGCTCGTCCACTTCACAAGACGGCCTTTTTTTGGCGATCGTGTTTTTTTTGAACGAAATAAATTTGGTTTTTAAGCTGAAAAATAGTTCTTGGAGAGGGATATTTGAAAACTGAATGGCAACGGAGACGCGACTTGTTGCCGAATCCGACCCGCGGTACGATTTTGTGTCTGGATTTTCGCCATGCCGAGTCATCAAAACCGATCGACCCCACCCGCTGACCTCACTCACGTTTTTGCTCCTTTTTTCCGGAGCAGTCTAGAGACGACGTTTTCGTCCAGTTCCAAAAAGCGCAGCTTCTTCCAGGGTTTCAAAGATTCCTGGCCCGCCTGGTACATTGGAGCCTTCATCGCTCTGGCCGTCGGGGCCGCAGTGGCTTACTTTAGTTTTCGAAAACGTTTGACGTCTATTGCCAATTCAGCCAGCGTCATTCGTGAGGATGTGGCACTGATTCGAAAAAAGACGGTGCCCAGTGAGCCTCGGGAAATAGTCGTGCCGTTGCCCGCACCTATTCCAGTCCCGTCCGTGCCGGCGGTACCCGTTACTTCTCCCTCCATTGGGAAACCGGCCACGGGATTCTTTCCCTTGATAGATTGCGAAAAATTCAACAAGCAACTCAGCGAGGCCTACAAGAACGCGCCTAGAATGGCATTTCCTGTGATTCCGGCACCGGCCGCGTCGAAATAAAAAATAATCTAGCACAGCATGTTTTGCCGTATGTTTTGACTTGTTTTATCCACGTATGTGTACATTCAGCCATCATCATTATTCACTCATTCTTCAAGCTTGAGTGTCGCTGGCTTAAAGCCGCTCTCGTACTTTAGTTCGTAGATATCTCTCAGGTGTTTCCAAATGTTAGAACCATACTTTCGGTGCAAATCGTGGTACAATCGGTCTTGCATCTGTTGCACCGTCTCCCCATCTCGATAGCCGCTCTCCTTGGCAGCAATTTTCATAACCCACTGCACAAAGGCTCCGTTTCGTTGGTGTCTTTCGCCATCCTCCAAAGTCCAACTCTCCTGCCCCATCGTGGAGGCATTCCAAGGGAGATTGCACCACAAATGGTGTATGACAATGATGGAAACGCAGACCAGCAACAATAAAAATGCGGGATGACGCTGAAGAGGCACCGGCATGTGGCTGGCGTCTTGCTGCCAACGGGCACTAATTGCAATGTGATTATTTTTTTTCGAAAATCAGGGGATTGTCGGAGGACTTCTGGTCGGTTTTTTTCCCTTCCCGGCTTAAAGTAGGTGCAGGATTAAAAAAATACGTTGTTTCCGAAACGTGTGTGAATGTATTGGATATTTATTCCACAGCGTCATCTGCTGCCGTACCGCGACAGGGCTGCAAATGTCCGTGGGGCACCATTGATTGGCGGCTGCGCGCGTTTGCTGATGGAGGAATGAGTCGCACGGGGGACAGTCTGATCATTAAAGTGGCGGCGGTACGGCGAACCTTGGAATAGCGGCCGCGATGGATAATTTTCTTTCGCATATGCCTCCTCCAAGGCCTCTTCAAAATCGTTTTTCTGCCGCGAGGGGGCGTCGGCGACTTGATTTTGTGATTCGAAATCGTCTTCGTCATTTTCGACATTATCAACATCGTCATTGTTGTTGTAGTAGTCATCCCCCTCTGTGCCGACCGTTTCGTCGTATTCTCCTTCCTCCGGCAGATTGTCAAAATCATCGCCATAGTCCTCCACATTATCAACACCATCATGATCATTGCCACCGTCATAATCGTCCGCAGATTCTGGTCGTTGCTCAGTCCAAACGAGTGGCGGCAACGCGGCCACCGTTGTACCCTCAGCAGTCCTCGAATCAAAAAAACGCAATTGGTCCCCTCTTTCGGCTGTGCCGTGAAACAGAATCAACTTCCTCTCTTGCGACTCTGGTGACCATCCGACAATCTTGACGAGATTTTCCACCCAGTATACCGACGGCGGCTTTGCGATCACCTTCTTACTGTACTCGCGCATATTCGGTTGCATTTCAATCAAAATCGGCCCATCGCGGTCAATGAGATCCGACACCTTTCCGACGTTTGTGTTGTTGCGATCATTGTCGTTCTTATTGCGGTGATTTCGAATAGCATTCAATGTTTGTGCCACCCAGGGATTCCAAACCAGACTGCAATAGACTACATGTGGCTGCGATTGCGGGACGACCAAAATCACAATTTCTCCGCGATCTTGTAACATCTCGTCGAACTCATACTCTTCGTCCAGACCGTCGATCGCCGAATTGACAATGTCGTTCAAAACGTCTTCTTCTCCTTCCGTCGATTCCAAACCGCGATAATTCCTGAGTTTCTTGTACGTTTGATTCTGGTTGTCGCCTATGAATCCGGCAAATGCGAGCACGTGTCGGGCCAGTCGGGTCGTTGGGGTTGTGGGGTTACCCTTGTAGAACTGAGAGTTATCGGTCCTCATAACATGGACATCATACGTTTCGCCGATCGATCCTTGGTCGTCCAAAAGCCACTGTTGAACATGATAGTGCGTGGTCGGTCGAGTATCTCTCGTGGATTTGGGCACACGGCTCGAAGACGGCTGTTCCAGACGAGCACCCAGGCCGATTCGCTTGGCCGGCTTTTCGATCGAATTGCGAAATGTGGGAGAGACACCCGTGTTGAGTCGGATTTGATCACCACTGCCAGGAGTGATCAACGGGCGATAGTAGGGGTCATCGTTCAGAGGCGAACCATCCATTCTTCGATTCTTGGATTGCGACATTTTTTGAGACGTTCAACCACGGGGCGAAACCGGGACTCTCCGTTTTCAACGCCACCAACCCTTCTCGCTCGCAAGTCTACCATTTCTTTTTTTTAAAAAAGATCATTTTTTTCGTGTCATGTTGTTACAGTGTTATTTTCCGGCTCATACTTCTGTGTTCGACATGGCGGCGGAATGGACACCCGAGAAAATAGCATCATTGCCCCAAGAGTCACAGGACAACGTCCGACTGTTATTCAGCACGATCCAAGATTGCCTGCGCTACGGAAGGCAACACTATTTGGAGGCGCAAAGACGTCTCTGGGTCAACACCCTGGGACTGAGCGCCGAGAGTCCAGAACGACATGGAAAACCCATCGACACCTTATTTGGGGTCCTGATGACCGTCTTTCCGAACGACTCGGAATTGTCCAGTGCCAGGAAATTGGCGGCCGATTCGCTTTTGGGCACCGACAAGGTCGAAGCCCGTAACGAGATCATCAACGACTGGTTTGTCACGTTTCAAACATACATGAAAAAGATCGAGACCGAGTCGCTCGATCTTGCCGATATTACCGCTATCCAAGAGAAGAATGTCATTTTCGGGATGCTGGGTTTGGAAAAAAAATGGAATGCGATACATTCTAATCCCAAATACAAAAAACAAATCAAATTCATCTACGCTCTCTTCCACGTTTTGAATATCGTTGCGACACGTATTCGCAAAACCACGCAAAACAAGGAGGATTGGGAGACCTTTTTGCAAGAGTTCCAGCCGGCGTCGTCCGAACTAGCAACCGATGCGATAAACGGATATGTCAAATTCGTCTGTGGAATGGTCTCACATGGACACCGGAGCGATCCCGAATGCCTGGTGATGATTGCACGGATGATAGCCATGCAAAATTACATCTGCCAATTTTACGCCGTCGCTCTCCTCCGTGCGGGCGACCCATTCATCACGGAGTCTCTCGATGAGCGATTTTTGAAGACTATACAAACGCTTACTGAGGGGTTCTTGCACTTGATGAGGGCGGGCCCTGATTTCAATGAATCCAAGTTCATGGAACGTTACCTTCGCGAAATGTACTGTCTGTGTTCCAACAATGAAAAGCCGGAGATGTTGGCTCTTTATAAAACACAGATTACCGCTTTGCCAAAACCCTTCGATCATTCCGATCACATTTACCTGCCATCCGTGGTCATTAGAAATGAAAAGGCGCTCAACGAGACGACCTACTAGAAGATCTCTTCGACGGCCGTGTTTTTGAAGAGCTCACATAAAAAACCAACTCCACAATCGTTGCCACTCATGTGGACCGGACCTTGGGTTTCGAATATGGTCCGGCCTGGCCTTGAAAATGAATTCCGGTGGTGGGTGGTGGGTGGGTCGGGGGGATGTTGGTGACGACAAATGCGCGTTCGGATGGCCGTCAAACCACGTTGGTCGAGCGCGCGCCTTTTTTGTAATTTTTGGCCACAATTTCCGATTCATTAGTCCTGCGTGAACGCACACAGTCGGTTGCGCACCCCGTCATTCTGTCGCTCGCTCGTCCCCCTGTGGTCACGCCTAGATCTGATCGCTTTGTGTGGCTTGTTCATTTGCGAAATTGGTGTTAGTCTGGTGCGCGCGAACAAACCGCGCGTGAATTGCCGCGCCCGACCCAACCCATCGGAGTCCCATCGAATTTGAAGAAATTGAGTCGGTACAAAATAAGCCGTTTTGAAACACATTTCCTGTAGCACCTCGACGTCGCGGAAGACCCCTGATTTCCGATTTCGAAATGAAACCCGTTCATCATTATGAATCGTACGGAATGACGATTCGGAGCGCGCCAAATTTCAACCCTGGTCAGCGTGGCGCCACCGGCACCGTTGGTTTTGGCAAAAGCCCAATCGCCAAACGCAGCGCATCTCAGGAACTGTCCGACTACGTTTGGGATCTCGGTTTGTGCCAATTGTCCGATATTCCCGACTTGAACAACGCAGAACAATGTTCACCAAGTTCAACATTTCTCTCCTGGCATCCTGAACGCCTGCATGTCCTTACATTTTGGTGCAGCCCCGATGGAAGATTGCCTTTGGAAGCCTATTCACACCGACAACTGTTTCCCGCCGGTGGCTACGGCTTTGAAAATGCGCCCTCTGAAGTTTGCTTGCCCACCAATGCCATCGTGTTTGACCGTTTGAACGGTGCCCAAGTGGTGACTCGCCTTGATATTTACGTCCCCGCGTGCAGCCGGTTTTTGAATTTCGTGATTGCTACGCAACAAGAGTTTGTGCGCCGCGAGACGTTGTTTGTCGTTGAATTACCGGTGGCGGACGACATGGCCCCCTTGCTGTACAATCCTGTCGTCTGGCGTCATTTGCAATTCAACGTGTGTGGTGCCAATCGCTTGGTTATAATAGATTGCGCATTTCAATGTCTCAATCGGCGTATTGTGCCGTCGGAGGAAAATGCCAACAAAAGTGACAATATTTTGACTGTCGTTTCTTCCAATATTATCATTTCTCAGCAAAGCGACCTCAGAAATTCCATCTTGTCACTGTTCGTCAGGCCTTTTTTCCAAGGGCGGATGCCCGCGGTTGTACCGATTCTGCGCCGGTTGAATCAAATGCCATCGTCCGCCATCCAGTGCGCGGATTCGCGCCAATTCTATTACATTCCACAAAAACCCTTTGCTAGTGGTCAGGATATCCCTTCGGAATCATCCTCGTCATGCGATACGGAGTTTGATGAAGAAGATAGCCAGTGCAGTGTTGATCTGCCGCCGCAATCAACCATTATTTCCTCTCCACACCGGTCCAACCATTCTTTTACGGTCACCGCCTTGGATTTTGACGACCGTGCGGCCCATTCGACCCTCCAAACCGACTCGCTCCCACCACTGACATTGCCATCATCATCATCATCATCATCATCATCATCGTCGTCGTCATTGTCGCAACTGCGTCCGCAACCTTCGAACGGCGGTCCCCTTCCTTCGACCCACGCCATCGTCAAACAAACCGACGCGCTCGATATTGAATGGAATCCCTTGGAGAAAACTGAGAAACGCAAGACGAATTTAAAAGCGACTCGCGAACGAGCCCGAAAACGAGTCTCAGGCAAGACCGCCGTGAAAAGTAGCGTGCTGAAAGTCCGTGATTTTGACGCATTGGACGAGGAGATTCTTCAGGCCTTGTTGCATTTGCCACATGCCCACCGCAAATAATGAGCGATTTTTCCTGAACAATCGTCAAGGGCGAGTGCATGTGTGCAGTGTACGTGCGTCATACCGGCCGGCGACTCTCGAAAAGTAAAGCACAATCGACACACGATGGGAGTGTTCGAAACGGTGGCGCATCCAAACGAGAGACACAATGAGTCGTCGCCTACCATTGAAGATCCATCGGCCCCGCTTGCCGACCATTCGCCTTCCCGTCCATATTTGATGATTTCGGCGCGACAGAACAAAACGACACTGTGTGATTGCTCACCAAAAAAAAATGTACATGACACATCAATAGGCTTGCCGCCATGAAAACGAGTCGTTTGTTTATCCCAAATTTCATATATAAAGTTAGTGAGTGTCGAGTTTGTCGTGGCCTACCAAAAGTGTCGAATGCCCGTCAGCGTAGCGTCACGTCCATACAATCATTCCGGACAGACGTCCGAGTTGAATCGAATTTTTCCATTGATCAAAGACGGCAGCGACGATTCCGTCTCGACGAATTCATTGCAAAATGAAAACGCCGCCGATTTCAATGTACAATCCGTCGGAGCGGCTGCGGCGCCCACGTCCCAAGAAGCAGGAACGCAGGCCGCAATCCCGCCAGAACTCGATGACACGCAGGCAGCCGATCCGAAATCCTGCAAAAATGAACTCTTTCCCATTCGATCCGGTGCCTTGTGTTATCCAAGATGCCGAAAGGGTTACCGAACCAGCGGACCGATTTGCTGGCAGATCACACCCCCGGGACACAAGGACATTGGGGTCGTTTACTATGTCGACCACGGACCCATCATACCGCCGAGCTCGGTATTAGGCTGCGCGCCCGACGAGGATTACGACGCCGGCTTGTGCTACAAAAAGCCCCAGCCTGGATGGAAACGCATCGCCACGTTCGCATACAAAAACTGCCCTGCAGGATGGCGAGATGATGGATTATACTGCGCCAAACCCGGCACCTATGGACGCGGTGTCGGAGGGAAGAAAGCCGGTTGTGAAAAAAAGTACGGCGCCGGTAATTGCGAAACAAATGGAGGACTTTGGTACCAAAAATGCAAAGAGGGATTCACCAATGCCGGTTGCTGCATTTGTAACGCCGTGTGCCCCGCTGACTTTAAGGACATTGGCGTATCCTGCAAGAAACCGTCCGTCACCTCGAATGGTAAGGCGATTCACGCTTGTTCCAGTGGAAAGGAGAAGATTGGCCTGCTCTGCTATGAACCCTGTCGAACAGGTTGGGTTCGCACTGGCCTCACTTGCCACGAGAGTTGCTCACCAGGAAAGTGGAATGGCACGGGGTGTCAAAAGGCCAGTTATGGCAACGGGGCAGGCAAACCGTTGGCGGGAACCGGAACCGTTTTTATCATTCTGGCCATTGCAGCCGCAGTCATCGGCGTCATTGTAATCAAAAACTTGGCCAAATAAAATGAATCATTTAAAATGCAACCGGTGAATGTCAGCTATTTGTTGGACTGGAAGCTTCTTGGAAAATTCTATTTTAAAGCCCGCCGACAAGCCCTTCAGCAAGTCTATGGAATTGAAATCCTTCATCTCCCATATGATTCAATTTGTTGGATATGACGTTAAGCTATTACTTTGTCAAGCACCAGGAAAGGTTATATCGATCCGCGTTCATTTAACAGCTGTACATGTGAGAATTAATCATTAGGGTACAAGGAAATATCGAGATCGAATGTGTTGTCGTCATATTCGATGGAAGGAATAACAGCAGAGAGAAACTTGAGGAAAATGAATATGTAATATGTATTGGTCCTCCACTCTAGGCTCCTTATTCGATCTTTTCATTTTTTTGGACTCACGTCTTTGGACACTTTTGGGCATTTTTTCGAAATTTTGGGCGTG
>Ga0182014_10003088_pt1 | contig 20366 bp, 15 predicted proteins | sample 612S2DmetaG_FD_120489 | JGI IMG/M metagenome (GOLD analysis project Ga0182014, IMG submission 120489) | Permafrost microbial communities from Stordalen Mire, Sweden - 612S2D metaG | ecosystem: Environmental > Terrestrial > Soil > Wetlands > Permafrost | place: Sweden: Stordalen | collected... | reverse complement strand
TGGCGCACGCCGACGTGATTGTGGTTTCACTTCATGAGGCGGAGCCATTACCCGCAGTGTTTTATCTGTGGGTTAACCTTTGGTTGCAGGAGCGTGGCGGGCTCCCCGGAGCGCTCGTCGCCTTGGTCGTCCCACCTGAAGAATCGAACTCTCTGGCGAAGCATGAAACGCGCAGTTACTTGTCCGCAGTCGCCAGCCAAGGTCACTTGGAGCTTTTCATGCAAGAATGCACCCAGCCTGGCGAACCAATCCAGAATCTCAAGGCAAACATTATGCACTGGGCTCTAACGGCTTGAATGCCTTTCACCCGCTTGTGGGCTGGCGGTGTGCTCCCTGCGTTTACGGCTTCTTAACACCTTTGGACTGCGTTTTGATTACCACCGTGGTCTATCCGGCTGCACATTCCTTCATGAAACCAGAAAGAATATTGGTTCCCATCGACACCACGAAATGTCGCCCCGAGGTATTTAGTCGCGTCAACGCCTTTGCCGGCCGTCCGGGGGTCACAGTCATCCTCCTGCATGTGCTGAACCTGAACATTGTGGCGCCGGAGAACCGCATCTATGAGGAACTGGCTCAGATAGCCCGCTGGCACCTGCAGCGCTTGGCGCGTGAGTACATGCAGCCCGGGGTTTCTGTTCGCTATCACGTGCGGATGGGAGCCCCGGTTAAGGAAATCCTGGCCGAAGCCCAGGCAGAGGGCGCGGATTTGATGATCCTGAGCACTTCCGGTGGATCCGGTCGGAAGCCCAACAACTCTTCCTCTTGGAAACGTCTTTTCGCGACGCTCTTTCCGGGAGTGGGTCAGAGACTGGCCCAAGTCTCTCCTTGCCCGTTGTTGGTCATGCATGCAGAGACCAACTTTAACTGCCAGGAACGCTGGGGCTCCCGGGTGAACGACATTCGAGCCGCGTTGGAATATCTGGGGGCCACGTCAGAAGCAAGCGGCCCCTCTACCATAGCGGCAGCGGCTTAGTTGGCCGAGTTACACCCATTGCTCCAACTCGCCGCATATCCGGCGCACCCGTGATTGGAGGTTGTCGAATCGCGGTGGCTGGTGCGCACTGAGGAAATCATGAGCCTGGAGCGCATCCTGGTCCCCGTGGACATTGCGAAGTGGCCCGTCGAAGTCTTCTCCATGACCAACACCATCGCCAACCATCCCAATGCCGCCGTGACTCTGGTTCACGTGGTGACTCTGAATATTGCCGTGCCGGAGACCCGCGTCTATGAAGAAATCGGAGCCTTTGGACAGGGCTTTGGAAAGCGAATCCTCCCCCGTGCCGCGAACCGAAGAGGCGTTCGCCGGGGCACAGGGACCGCATCACGTCGCCGCCTAAGCCGCCGCGGCGTATACGGTCGCTAAAACATCGCTGCTTGCATTAGGTCAAATCTGGTGCATTATAAGCAGAGAGTGAAGTTCTGGAGCATATCAGAGCATCCGCGCGCGGGTGGCCGGCTGGCGGTCGTTGGTTTGATGCTCTTGCTGTGGGTTGGCACGTTCGCCCTTACGGTGTCGCCCGGGCTTCACCATCTCCTCCACCCGGATTCTCAATCCCCCAATCACAACTGCCTGATCACCCAACTCCAGCAGCACCCTTTGCTCGCTGGGTTTGCCACCATTACCGCCCCGGTCCCGGCGCCGGTTGAGGTCTCAACGGCCTGCACTGCCGAAGTTCAATTTCTTCCCGCCTACGATTACCGGCTTTCTCCGAGCCGCGCTCCACCTTTCCTTTTCTCTTCCCCAACGGTTGTTGGTTAGAGCCGGGGTAAACACTCCCCGCTCTAGGCTCTCAACCAGCAGCCCTCCTTTGGTTGTTAACTGAGGGGAGTCTTTGGTCTTTTGCGAATGCCTGGTGCGTTCGCGTGTTTGGAAGAGAAAGTATGAATCTGAAATACCTTATAGGGTGGTCTTCTGCCCTTTGCCTGAGCGCCATCGTTGCTCAGGCCCAGGAGACAAATGGAGTGGACAAGCTTGACCAGCGGTTGAAGCAAATCCAGGAATCATCCGAGAAGCAACAGCGCGAGATGCGCGAGAACTTCGAGCGACTCCTTCGGGAGCAGCAAGCCCAGATTGAGTCGCTCAAGAAGGAACTCGCCAACATCCCGACCAATGCCGTGGCTGCCCCCACCAACGCGGCTCCGGCCGCAGCGGTGACCACGGAGCAGTTGAAGGAATTGAACACGAAGGTGGATGGGGTGGTTGAAGCCCAGAAACAGGTCCGGCCCAACGCATTCAACCCGTCCATCGGTCTGGTAGGAGAAACGGTTTTCTCCTATCGCAGCAAAGGGTCGGACGAAACCGGCAGCTCGCGGCCCGGCGGTTTCGATGTGTATCAGCGCTCGGTCGAGCTGAACGTGGCAGCATCGGTGGACCCCTTCGCGAAGGCCTACGCGGTGATCAATGCGTCGGCAGACGCTCAAACGGGCGAGGCGACGTTAGGCGTCGAGGAGGCGGCGTTGCAGACGACCTCGTTGCCCTGGAACCTGGAATTGAAGGCCGGCAGGTTCTTCGGGGAGTTTGGCAAGCTGTCTTACATCCACGACCACGAACTGCCCTTTGTGAATCGTCCGCTGGCCCTCGATCAGTATATCGGCGGCGAGTCCAGGACCGATGGGGCGCAACTGAATTGGTTGCTACCGGTGCCGCACTACGTCAGCTTGACGACAGGCGCGGGTGTTGGGTTCGGCGGCGATAGCCCGCTAAACAACCCCGGCGCGTACCGTGCTTTAAGCGGCTTCAATTATTATGGACGGCTCTCGACCTATTTCGATCTGACGCCCAACATCCAGTTGGAAACGGGCATATCGGGATTGATCAATCCCAGCACCCAGGATCGCGGCGGCGTTCTGGTGCAGCCCGACGGCAGCACGCTGACTGAAAAGGAACGCCGCGTCGCGGGGCTCGACCTGAAAGCGAGCTATGTTCCGCTGCGGAACAACCAGTTCCAAAGGTTGGACTGGGGCACGGAGGTTCTTTACAGCGACAGCCGCTACCTCTTCAACCCCTCGGGCAGCCTTGACCCGGCCAACCCGACCCATACGGCAGGCTGGCCCGCACCCTCGCCCGATGATTACTACGGGAACGTCGGCTCGGTCGGCCTGTACTCGTACGCGACCTATAAGTGGCACCGCCAGTGGAGCGCGGGATTCCTGTTCGACTACATGCAAAGTGCGGAAAACCACAACGACGTGACGGTTGCATATTCGCCCTATATCACCTGGGCCCTGAGCCACTGGAACCAAATCCGTTTGCAATACACGCACACGGACCACAATGCGGTCTCCGGTCTGCGCCCGGACGACGCCATCTACCTGCAATGGGCGTGGATCATCGGCGCCCACTCGCACGGCTGGCAAGCGCGCTAAACCGGTTTGTTAAACAGATAATTGAGTTAAAGGAATTTTATGAACTCTACACTATTCCGTCTCCTGTCAGTAGCCACCATCGGCGCTGCGGCGCTCACCGCGTCGCCGGCGCAGGCCGCTAAGATTCGTGTGGTGACCACGCTCACCGACTTGGCCGACTTCTCGCGCGAGGTTGGGGGTGACCATGTTGAAGTGTTCAGCCTCGCCACGGGCGTCGAAGACACTCACGGCGTGCCCATGAAACCGAGTTTCGTGCCGGTGATGAACCGCGCCGACCTGATGGTGTCCGTGGGATTCGGGTGCGAACACGCGTTTCTGCCCGCCTTGCTGGAAGCCAGCAAGAATCCCCGCATCCAATACGGCAAACCCGGCTACGTGGATTGTTCGCCAGGCATCGCGCCGCTCGCGGTGCCCAAATCCACCGACCACTCCGAAGGGGACGTTCATCCGTACGGCAACCCACATTACATGCTCGATCCAGTGCTGGCCAAGACGGCCATTCAGCACATCTACGAGGCGCTGGTGGCGATTGCCCCGCAATACCAGGCGGACTTCACTCGCAATCGGGATGCCTACCTCGCCAAGCTTGACGCGAGAATTGCCCAGTGGCAGGCCGAGGCCAAGGGGCTCAAGGGTGTCAAATTCATCTCCTACCACGAGGAGTGGGAATACTTCGCCGAACGCTTCGGGATGAAAGTCTTCGACACGATTGAGTTGAAGCCGGGCATTGACCCCACCCCGCGGCACATCGAACAGCTCATTACTGGCATGAAAGCCGAGCATGTCCCAATCGTGGTCCGCGAACCCCAGTTCCCGGAGAAGGTGCCCGCGCTAATTGCACGACAGACCGGCGCCACTCTGCTGAAACTGCCCATCATGCCTGGGGGCGTGCCCCACACCGACACCTATATCGAGATGATGGACTTTATCATCCACACGATGGTTTCGGCTGAGGCAAAACGAGGATAATACAGTGAAACGCGGGCCTTCCGGTGCGCACTTTTGGCCTGGCAGGCCCACTTGAAGTGCCCATGAACGAACCCCTAATCACACTCGACAACCTAGCCATCGGCTATGACAACCTGCCGGTGCTCGCCAGCATTTCGCTGTCCATCACTCGTGGTAGCTTCACCGCCATTCTCGGCGCTAACGGCTCGGGCAAGTCCACCCTGCTCAAGACGCTGTTGGGCCTCCAGCCGCCCATCGCCGGGCGCATCCACATTAGCGCGCCCGCAGGGGCCGCCGCCGTTTTCGGTTACGTGCCGCAAGCCACCCAGTTTGACCCCCTCTACCTGGTCACCGGTTACGACGTCGCGCTCATGGGCGTCTACGGGCGCGTTGGCCCGGGCCGGCTGGTCCCGCAAGGCGAGCGCACCCTTGTGCGCGAGTGCCTGCAAGCGACCGGCGCGGAGGACTTCGCCCGCCAACGATTTGCCGAGCTTTCCGGCGGCCAAAAGCAGCGCGTGCTCATTGCGCGGGCTCTGGCCACCAAACCCAATATCCTCGTGCTCGACGAGCCTACCGCAGGCGTGGACGCGTCCGCCACCCAGGCCCTCCAGGCGTTCATCTCCCAAATCCACCAGGAGCGGGAGTTGACCATCCTGCTCGTCACCCACGACTTGCACACCGTCCGACGGCACGCGCAGCAAGTCATCTGGCTCCATGAAGGCAAAGTCCGCACCGGCACGGCCGCGGAGCTGCTCCGACCCGAACACTTGGCCGAGGTGTTGGACATTGAGATCGGTTAATATGGAAACACTCCGTCAAATCCTCTCGCCCGATTTCTTGCTGCGGAACTCCGTTTACACCAGCGTGCTCATCGGCCTGGCTTGTCCGCTGGTTGGCGTGTTCCTTGTCTTGCGCCGCCTGGTCTTCATGGGTGTCGCCTTGCCACAAATCTCCTCCACCGGCGTGGCCATTGCGCTGTGCGTGCCCATGTGGCTCGGGATCCTGCAGCCCGAGCACGCTGCCCATAGCGAACATCTGCTGGCTTTCCTTGGTTCAACCGTATTCTCTCTTTCCGCCATTCTCGTGCTGGCGTTTCTGGATCGGCGCCGGCGCGGCCTGCCGGAAGGCCGGCTCGGCACCGCCTACGTCGTCGCGGCAGCGTCGAGCATCCTGCTGCTCTCCAAGAACCGCTATGCGGAGGTCGGCTGGCTCGACTTGATGAAGGGAGAGATTATCACTATCGACAATGTGGATCTTATCATGACGGCTGCCTCTTTGGCGGTCGTGGTGGTGTCCCTGGCGTTGTTTCACCGGGAGCTGTTGCTGGTTTCGTTCGACCGCGCGATGGCCATCACGCTCGGCAAGAATGTGGTCGCCTGGGACGCGCTGTTGTATCTGCTGATTGGGCTGACCGTCTCGATGGCCGTGCTCAGCGTCGGCCCGCTTATCGCCTTTGGATTCCTGCTGATCCCGGCGCTGACCGCCCACCTCTTTGCCGCCAACATGCGTCAATTCACCATCTTCGCTTCACTCCTCGGCGGGGTGGTATCGTTCATCGGATTTTGCATCGCCTATCGGTACGACCTCCCGGTCGGGCCGGCAGATGTGGTCCTGTTAGGGGTGATCTATGGCCTCGCCTTCCTCGGGCGGAAGGTTTTCAGCTTGAATCGTGGCAGGGGACGGCCAAGGCTTGCTTGAGTCGTTTGTCGGATTCCTGCTTCGGTTCCGGCGTTGGCGTTATGGCGATGCAGCAATTCTCATTATGGGCTGGAAAGGGGTGCCCTCACCCGGCGGGCATTGACGGGGCCATAATGAGAATTGCTGATGGCGATGCTGGCCCTCTTGCTGCGCCTGCTCTGATGGTTTATATTCAAAGCAGCTTTGTTTATGAAGATACTTGATATTTTTCAATCCGGAAAATCCGGCACCACGGTCAGCGTCCAAGGTCGTTATGCCCAGTTCCGAAGGAAACTGGTCGTGCCCAAGGACCCCTGCACCAACAATCAGGTCCGCGTCCGTTCCGCCATGAGCCGCTTCTCGGCGTGGTGGAACCGGTTGACCGATGATGAGCGGCGCCTTTGGAACGTGCGTGGCAGCGAAACGCACAGCGAGCCTCGACTCGGCCGATCCGGCAGACTCACTGGCCAGCAACTCTTCGTCAAGGTGAATTGCATTCTCGCGTCCATTGGCAAACCGATGGTGACTATTCCGCCGGAGCGCCCCAGTTCCCAGCCAACCCGTGTGGCGCGCTTACAATCAGCAACACCAACGGGGCCATTGCCCTCCAGCTCGGCGTCTCCACGATTCCCGCGGCCAACCTCATCGTGCGCGGCGCCGCGCCGTGCAGCCAGGGGGTTTCGTTCGTGAGGGACTTCACCATCCTCGGCCTCTTGCCCGCCGGCTCGGCCGGAGCTCGCGAGATCACCGACATGTATGTGAAGAAGTGCGGCATCCCCCGGACCGGCTCACGTATCTTCATCCGCACGAATCAGGAGATTGATGGCTGGGAGGACGGCTTTGTCCAAATCACGGCCGTCGTCCCATCCTGCTAATTCCCCAGCGCCTAGTCAAAGACCCAAAGACGACCCACGACGAAAGCCCAGGGCCCGACGCAGCAGCCGTTACGGCGTGTGGCCCAATTCGCGTGTCCGCTCCTCGCCGGCAGGGCGGGGACTCCGCTGCGCGCCGCTGGAGCTCGCGAAAACCCTTAAATACTGAATGTAATGAGAGGGGATCGCGGCGCGAAAGGAGTGTGCGCCCCACCGACAAAACCGTTCGGATTTCAGGGCGGCGGCCTTTATTCTAGCCAATCATCCCTGCCATCGTTTCCCGTGGCCCGCCAATCAAGCGAGCGCCCTGCTAGCGCCTTATTCCAATCCAACTCCTAGCCAACCACCATGCAACCCGCATGCACTCCCCATGCAACTCCAGACCTGCAGGCCAAGCGCCAGCGCGTTGCGCCAGTGTCCAGAGGCATCCGCTGGCGTGCGCATAATGCGCTTTTCCTCTGAGGGGGAAGGACTATACTGGGTCCCGTGAGTGACGAGAACCGGCCCAGCCCCGACGCGCTGCTGGCGGCTATCCAAAAGGAGGATGTCCGCAAGCAGCGCGGGAAGCTGAAGGTCTTCTTCGGCATGGCGCCCGGTGTGGGCAAGACTTACGCCATGCTCGAAGCCGCCCGCCGCGAGTTAGCCGCCGGACGGGATGTCGCGATCGGCTACGTCGAGACCCACGGGCGCAAGGAAACCGACGCGTTGACGGAGGGCCTGCTGGTTATCCCGCGCCTCACCAGCGAGTATCGCGGCGTGGCGCTCGCAGAGATGGACCTGGACGCCGTGCTGGCACGCCGTCCCCGGCTCGCGCTGGTGGATGAGTTCGCCCACACCAACGTGCCCGGAGCGCGCCACCCCAAGCGTTACCAGGACGTGCTGGAATTGTTGGATGCCGGCATCGATGTGTTCACGACCCTGAACGTCCAGCATGTGGAGAGCCGCGCCGAGGCCGTGCGCCAGATTACCGGCGTCACGATTCGCGAGACGCTGCCCGATACCGCCCTGGACGGCGCGGACTTCGAGTTGGTGGACCTGCCTCCCGAAGAACTGCGCACCCGGCTGGCCGCGGGCAAGGTCTATCTGCCCGAATCCGCCCGTGCGGCGGAGGACCATTTCTTCCGGCCGGGCAACCTCTCGGCTTTACGGGAACTAGCGCTGCGCTTCGCCGCCGAGCATGTCGGCCAGGACGTGCTCGCTTACCGGCAGGCGCACGGTGTTGCCGACCCTTGGAAATCCGGGCAGCGCCTGCTGGTCGCCGTGAGCGCCAGCCCTACGTCGGCGGCCCTGGTGCGTTGGACGCGCCGCCTCGCCGGCGAACTCCAGGCACCCTGGCTGGCGGTCTATGTGGAACTGCCCCAGCCATTAAGCGCCGACGAGCACGGGCGCCTCGCCCGGCACTTGGCGCTGGCCCGGGAGCTGGGCGCGCAAGTTGTCACCACCACCGATGACGACGTCGGGCGCGGTTTGTTGCGCGTCGCGCGGGAACAGAACGCGACCCAGCTTGTCGTCGGCAAGCCGGTGGGCTGGCGGGCGCTCGACCTATTGCGCGGCGGTTCGCTGCTCAACCGGTTGATTCGTGAAAGCGGCCATATTGACATCCACGCCGTGCGCGCTGAAGCCGACGCGCCGTTGCTGCGACGCCTTGCTACCCCGCGCTTTGATGCCGGGGTGGCGCGCGGCTATGGTGTGGCGTTCGGCTTCGTCGCCGGGACTACCGGCCTTAACGCGCTCCTCCAGCAGTGGCTGGGCTACCAATCGCTGGCGCTGATCTACCTGCTCAGCGTCGTGGTGCTGGCTATGTTCGTGGGGCGCGGCCCGACTCTGGTCGCAGCCACGCTTACGGCGCTGCTGTGGAACTTCTTCTTCGTGCCGCCGGTTTTCACTTTCCGCATCACCGGGATCACCGACCTGATGTTGTTCTGCACTTATTTTGTGGTGGCGCTGGCAATGGGCCACCTGGCGGCGCGCCTGCGCGCACAGCAAGCCGCCGAGCGCCGCCGCGAGCAGCGCGCCACCGCTCTCTACCTGCTGACGCGCGAACTGGCCCAGGCGTCCGACTTCGCGGACCTGCTGGCAGTCATCATCCGCGAGGTGGGCAAAGCTACCCAGGCCGAGGTGGCCCTCTCGCTGCCGGAGGAAATCTCAACCGCGAGCATCACGCCATATTTCGCCAGCACCTGGGCTCTGGCCGAGAAGGAGCAGAGCGTCGCCTCCTGGGCGCTTCTTCATAGGCAGCCGGCCGGCCATGGCACGGACACCTTGCCATCGGCTGAAGGACTGCATTTGCCGCTGCTTGCAGGCGCGCACGCGGTGGGCGTCCTCAGCCTGCGTTTCCGCGACCCAGCGCCGCTGCCGGCCGATCAGCGCGATCTCCTCGACGCCTTTGTCCGCCAAATCGCCCTGGTCCTCGATCGTCAACGCCTGCGGGACGCGGAGCAACAGGCCAAGCTGGTTGCGGAATCCGAGCGCCTTAGCAAGACCCTCCTTAACTCCATTTCCCATGAAATCCGGACCCCCATTGCTGCGATTACCAGCGCCGCCAGCAATCTTGCCGAGACTGGTGCCAGCAGGGCAGGGGAGTTTGAGCGGACTATGGTAGGTGAGATCCAAGAGGCTGCCCGGCGGCTGAATCGCCTCGTCGGCAACTTGCTCAGCATGACGCGCCTGGAATCCGGGCACGTAAAGGCCAAGCTAGATTGGTGCGACGTGGCGGACCTGGTGCATGTCACGCTCAAGGAGATCGAGAAGGACCTCGCCCAGCACAAGGTGACCGTCGGGATTGCCCCGGGACTGCCGCTCGTCCGCATGGACTTTGTCCTGATGCAACAAGTCCTCACCAACCTATTGCTGAACGCGGCTGTCCATACGCCGCGAGGAACCGCGGTGCAAGTCAACGCCGGCGTCGAGGCGGACACGCTCGCACTCACGGTGGCGGACAACGGCCCGGGCCTCCCGCCGGATGCTCTCCCGCTTATCTTCGATAAGTTTTACCGCGCGCCGGCGGCCCCGGCGGGCGGCACTGGCTTGGGCCTGGCGATCGTCAAAGGCTTCGTCGAAGCGCAAGGCGGCCAGGTGAAGGCCGAGAACCGCCCCAGCGGCGGAGCCGTGTTCACGATTCGATTGCCCATCACTAAATCGCCGCCGGTCACAGTTGAAGCAAGCCCCTGAGCTTGTTAGAATCCGCTTCGGCAGACCCATGTGACCATGCACTTCAGATAGTCCACTTAATCACTTATTCGCCCAATGCCATCTCCCCTCAAATCCACCGCCCTGGTCATTGACGATGAGCTTCAGATGCGACGGCTCTTGCGGGTATGCCTGGAGGCGAATGGCTACCGGGTGCTGGAAGCCGCGACCGGCATGGAGGGAATCGCTGAAGCCGCGCAACACCCGCCAGACGTGGTGATTATCGATCTGGGCTTGCCGGATATGGAGGGAGTTGCCGTGCTCAAGCGGCTGCGTGAATGGAGCCGCGTGCCGGTCGTCGTGCTCTCCGTGCGTGACCGCGAAGAGGACAAGATCGCGGCCCTCGACAACGGAGCGGATGACTACGTCACCAAGCCCTTCAGTTCCGGCGAGTTGTTGGCGCGTCTGCGCGTCGCTCAACGCCATGCCGCCCCCTCGTCGGAAACCACGGTCTTCCGATCCGGCCAATTGGAAGTGGACTTGGCGGCACGCGTGGTGAAGCTGAAAAACAAAGAGGTGAAGCTGACTGCCACGGAGTACTCGCTGCTGCGCCTCTTCGTCCAGCACGCCGGGAAAGTGCTCACGCACCGCCAGATACTCCGCGACGTCTGGGGCCCGAACTATGTCGAACAAACCCACTACCTCCGAGTTTATTTGGCCCACTTGCGGGAGAAACTGGAAGCGAATCCCGCCCAGCCTGAGCTATTAATCACCGAGCCCGGCGTCGGCTATCGACTCGTCTGCAGGGAGTAGGGTTCCGATTTATATGCGCAGAAGACTCGCGGGTCGAAGCAGATTCTGAATTGACTGGACGTGGGCGAACGCAGCCTTCGCTCGCGTGAGCTGCTTGGGCTGTGGGGAAATCCTGGCTAACTCCTGTGCGCATGCAAAGTGCCCAATCTGAATACTGACGGACGCGCGGAATTGTCGTTGCTGAAGCAAGGAAGACATCTCGCCATATACTTCGCACAATGTTTGTTATATTCACTTACATAAGCTAATAAGAGCGAGGGCTAGATCTCAAAGTCATCTGCACCACCGCTCGAAACAGACAGCATATCGGGCCTGCCCTGACCTAAATCCTCATTTTGAATCTATCGGGTGTGCTTGGCGGTACGCTTCTAAGTATTGCGCCGTTGTGCGCCCCCAAGAAAAATCGGCTGCCATTGCGTTCAGGCGGAACCGATGCAGTGCGACCGGATCTTCGAACAACGCCAGCGCCTTGCGGATGCCTTTGGCTAGTGCATTCGCGGAGTACTCGCTGAATTTAATACCGTTTGCATTTTCAGCGTCCTCTCTAACATCGATCACCGTATCATCCAGCCCACCGGTGACGCGGACGATCGGAATCGTTCCGTAACGCAGCCCATACATCTGGTTGAGGCCACAAGGCTCAAAGCGGGATGGCATGAGGAAGAAATCGCAACCGGCTTCGATGCGGTGCGACAACCCCTCGTCGAAGCCGATCCGCATGGCAACTTGCGAGGGATAGCGACGCGCGAGATCCTGGTATGCGCGCTGGAACGCCGGCGCGCCACTGCCTACGGCGACGAACTGCATCCTCGTCTTCAGCATTTCTTCCAATGCGCCGAGCATGATTTCGACGCCCTTCTGTTCCGCCAGTCGGCCAATGTTGCCAAACAGCGGGAGACTGGCATCGATCGGCAAGCCGAATTCCTTTTGGAGCTCAAGTTTGTTCGCCGCCTTGCCGCTCAGGTCCGCTGCGGAATACGGATGTACCACATAAGGATCGGTAATAGTATTCCACTCCTCATAATCGACGCCGTTCAGGATGCCGACCAGCGAACTGTTGCGCTGGCGCAGCAGGCCATCCAAGCCGCAACCCATTTCCGGCGTGGTGATTTCGCGTGCATACCGCGGGCTGACGGTTGTAATGACATCGGCATACACAATCCCGGCCTTCAAGCAGCTCATTTGGCCATAGAACTCGACGCCAACCGGAGTGAAATAGTCCTGGGGCAGGTTTGTCAGCGCGTATCGGGCGGCCGGGAAAAGTCCTTGATAAGCCAGGTTATGGATGGTCAGGCAAACTCCGGGTGCAGTCCTTTGCCCCGCCAATTCTCTCTGGTGCTGAATGAGCACCGCCGCAGGGCCGGCCGGCCAATCATGCAAGTGCAGCACCTCCGGTTGCCAATCAAGATGCAGGGCCAGGTGCGCAGCGGCCTTGGAAAAGAAAATGAACCTCTCTGCGTTGTCCGGGTAATCAACCCCCTCTTCCTGGTACAGGTCGGCGCGGTGATAGAACGCCGGCTGGTCCACAAAATACACCGTAAGCCCCTGAATCGGCTCCAGGCTCCAAGTCTCACCGCGAACGCGGCGCAAACCCAACGGGAATTCCAGCGGTAAATCAACCTGCCTGAGTTCCGGAAATCGCTCCCGGATTCCCGCATAGAGCGGCGTAACTACTCCCACGCGGTGCCCGTCGCGCGCCAGCGTTTTGGCCAGTGAGCCGACCATGTCCGCCAAGCCGCCGGTCTTGGAGTAGGGATGGACTTCGCTGCTGACGAGCAGAATTCTCATGTTAATGATAGTCGCGCAGATTGCCGGCTTGACGTTGAGGGGCCCTCACGCCTGAATTCGCTCAGTTTTGAGGTAAGGCCGCAGCGCCGGTGGCACCACCAAGCTTCCGTCCGACTGCTGATACGTCTCGACCAGCGCCACAAACAGCCGAGCAAGCGCCGTGCCGCTCCCGTTTAACAGATGCGGGAACCTGTTCTCGCCCTTGTGCCCTTTGAAGCGCAGATTCATCCGGCGCGACTGGAAGTCTTCGCAGTTCGAGACGCTCGAAACTTCGAGATAACTCCCCTGCCCTGGCGCCCACACTTCCAGGTCGTAGGTCTTCGCGCTGGCGAAGCCCATGTCACCAGTGCAGAGCAGCACGACCCGATAGTGGAGGCCCAGCGATTGGAGCACGCGCTCGGCGTGCGCGACCATCTTCTCCTGTTCCGCGTAGCCGCTCTCCGGCATAACGATCCCGATCAGCTCTACCTTGTCGAACTGATGCACGCGGATCATGCCGCGCGTGCCGACGCCCGCGGCGCCCGCCTCGCCGCGAAAGCATGGCGTGTAAGCGCAGTAGGAAATCGGAAGCTGACGTTCCAACAGGAGTTCCTCCCGATGGATGTTGGCCACGGGCGTTTCCGCCGTTGGGATGAGATACAATTTGCCGAGCGTGCTCGCGTCCAGTCCTTCCTGAACTGCGTAATACTGGTCGGCGAACTTGGGGAACTGGCCCACGCCTTCGAGGCATTGCGGGCCCACCATCAGCGGCGGCGACACTTCCGTATAGCCGTGCTCGGTCGTGTGCAAGTCGAGCATGAACTGGATCAGCGCCCGCTCCAGCTTCGCGCCCCAATTCGTATAGAGCACGAACCCGCTGCCCGCGAGCTTGACCGCGCGTGTGAAATCCACCAACCGCAAGCTCTCGCACAGTTCCACGTGCGACTTCGGCTTGAACGCGAACACCGGCTTCTCACCATGCACGCGGACCACCGGATTATCTTCCGCGCTCTTCCCAACCGGCACCGACTCGTGCGGCAAGTTCGGCAGCCGCAGCATCAATTGGTTCCGGGCCGCCTCCGCTTCCGCCGCCTGCTTATCGAGTTCCGCGATGCGGTCGCCCAGGTCGCCCATTTCCTTCTTCTTGGCCTCGGCCTCGGCGAGTTTCTTCTGGCCCATGAGTGAGCCGATATCTTTGGACACGCGCTTGCGCTGAGCCTTCATCGCTTCGACTTCGCCTAACAGCTTGCGTCGCTGCGCATCGCAGCTCAGCACCTCATCAATGCGGGCCTCATCCCCTGCCCCGCGCGTCGCCAAGCGCTGGCGCACGAAGTCGGGGCGTTCGCGAATGAGTTTGATATCGAGCATCGGCGCATTATAGGTGCGCGCGTTGCCGGGGCAAGACGGAAGGGCGCAATGCAAGAGTGCGGGCACCCAGTTTAATCCTGGCGACCCTGCCTTGAGGCGTTTGCCCTCAAACCGACAATGCCATCAGGCAGAAGCCGTGCGTCACCAATGTGAGCCCCGGCCTTCTCAAGCGCTTCCTGAGAAGGCTATTTCGCGCCTGCTTTGGTTTTCGCTTGGTCGAGGAGCTTCTTGGCACGCGCGGTCAGATCGGCACTGCTGGTGGCCTGCGCCGCTTTGTCGAGCGGCTCAATGAGTTTGGGAGCTGCCTTTGCGGCATCGGCCCCTTGCAGGAGCTTGTCCGAAATGTCCACGACACCGGTGCTTGCCTCTTCCTTCGTGGCTTGATCATCGAGGTATGGTCTGATCAGGTCGAGGGCTTCGATGGAGGAAATGCTGCCGAGGGCAGCCAGCAATAGCTTCTTCTCGTCGTCCTTTCGAACCAGACTGGCCGCCTGGCGGCACATCGTCAGCCGTTGGTCGGTTGGCAAATCCGCATGGCCGGCTAGAGCGAGGTAGCCGCGCAGGCAAATCATCTTGTCCGTGGGATTGCTTGCAGCCTTGGCCAAATCAAGTAACGCGGGCGCGGCGTCGGCGGTGCTCCAGCCGCCCAGGACGCGTATCGCCGCAGCGTGAACCTCGGCGTTGGGGTCGTTGACCGCGCTGCGAACACCTTGCAGAGCGCTCGCTCCGCCGACTGCGCCGAGCACTCGCACCAAGGCGCACTTCTGCGCGGGTTGTGATTCGGCCAAGCGCGCCTCCACCTGGCTGACGCAGGCGTCGGGTTTCGTCGCCTTCAAACAGACCGCGCTCAAGGCTTGCTCCGTGGCTTCCAGGTCTTCGGGACTCTTTGCCTTGCCTAGCAGATTGAGCAATGGCGGCAGGTCGGCGGGTCCAGCCAGCTCACCCAACTTCTGCACGGCGGCGATTCGCAGCTTCGAGTCCGAACCACCGGCGGCATCGAGCAGGGCGGGTACGGCTGAGGTCATGCGCCGCCGGACAATGAGGTCCATCGCGATGATTCGGTGGGTGCCAGCGCCGTCGGCAAGCATAGTCATGATGGCGGCATCCACATCTTTGCCGGGAAGGCTGGCGAGGCCTTCCTGCGCTGCCTGGGCGATGTCGTGGTCGGTATCGCTCAGCAGGTCCATGAGCACCGGAAGAGCTGAAGGATTGCCCATCTCCGCCAGCGCCCGAATAGCCTCCAGGCGAACGGGCTTTTCGCCGCTCCGGGCGGCGGTGAACAGGGCGGGCGAGGCCGCAGCATCGCCTCGGTTGGCGAGGGTCTGGATCACCAGTATTTTGCGGTCCGCGGGGAGCCCAGCGAGTTCACCCGCCAAGAGGCGCGTCACTGGGGTACCCGGCATTTCCTGCGAAGTGCGGACGGCAGCGAGGGCCATCGTATAGTCGTCGCTATGCAGAGCCGGCGCGAGCAGCGGTAGTCCAGCTTCCTGGCGGGTGAGGATAGCGCCGCGCAGGGCCGCGGTACGGACCTGGTGGGGCGCTGAAAGCTCACGCAAACGGTCGTAGATAGCGATGGCCCCCTTGCGGTTTCCGCTTGCCGCAGCGGTCTCGGCACAGCGTAACAATCCTTCGCAAAACGCGAGCTGGTTGGCCTGAGACACACTGGGCAAGGCGTCCAGGAGCGCCTTTGCGGCGGCCTGGTCGCCGACCTTGCCCAGAGCCCTGGCTGCCGCTTGAGTCACGTCGTTGTCGGAATCGTGCAGCAGGTTGGCCAGGAGCTTAACGGCCTTGGTGTCGCGGCGCACACCGATGCTGCCGATCACGCCGACCAGTAGTTTGCCATGGAGTTTGCCGGCAGCGGCGCGCAGGGCCTCATCAACGGCCGGGCTGGGGATGGTTTCCAGGCCATAGCGGGCCATGTGTGAGAGCTTCTCGTCGGGCAGTAGCGCGGCGAGCGGGGCAATGGCGTCTTTGGTGCCGATGCGCGCAAGTTCCCGGCAGGCGTCGGCTTTCTCCTTATCCGGGGCGCTGGACTGCAGGACGGCGATCAGCTTCTTTTCCTGCTCTGCGCCGGTGGGCTGGGGGGACTGGGCAAAGGAGGCGGCGCAGGAGAGCGCCAGCACGGCTGCCACCATTAGACGAATGGGATGGATGGAATGCATAGGGTGTATGAGTTGGGGGCGGTTCAACTGGTTAAATGATCCATGGCGCCCGCATCGCGCGGGAGCGGAGGCGGTTGGCCTCGGGGTCGTTGACGAACTCCTCTTTGACGGGGTCGTATTTCAGGTCGCGCTTGAGCCACATGCAGATGTTGGCGGCGTGGACGGTGGACATCGAGCGGTGCATCATCTCCGGGTTGGCCACGGTGAGGCGGCGGGATTTGATGCAGTCAAACAGATTGCGCACGTGACTCATCGGACGCTCAGTGCGCGCCATGTAGTCTTTGACCAGCTTCGAGAAGTCGGCAAGCAAGGCGGGCGAGGAGAGTTCTGGCTTGGCGTAACCGTCGGCCACCGCGACCCAGCCTTCGGTGCCTTCGTAACGCACGCCACAGGAGCCGTGCCACCACTGGTCGCCGCGCGATAGGATCATCTTCACGCCGTTGGGAAAGACAGTGACCATGCCATCGGCGGTGGGATTGTTGACATAGCCGTACTCGACGGCGGAGGTGTTGGCGGCGCCGATTGCCACCTGGCACTGCGCGAAGGTATGGGCGCCCCATTCGCCGATGCAACTGGTATGGAAGTCGTAGTAGCCGCGCCAGTCGCCGCGAGTGTAGGCGGAATTGTAAGGTCGCCAGGGACACGGACCGAGCCATTGGTCCCAATCCACTTCATCTTTTGGCGGCTCCGGTTCGGTGGCGAGCCAATTGTATTTCATCTCGGCGGCGTCCCACGGCGCGATGTGGGCGCGGACGGTATGCACGTGGCCCAGCCGGCCGGTGCGCAAGAGTTCGTTGGCGAAAGTGAAGTTGTCCTCGCTCAACCGTTGGGTGCCAGTCTGATAGATGCGCCCGTAACGCCGCGCGGTGGCGACCACGGCTTGGCCTTCCGCGATGGTCATCGAGGAGGGCTTTTCCGAATAGACGTCTTTACCGGCACGCATCGCCATGACGGACGCCAGCGCATGCCAGCGGTCGCCTGTGGCGATCAGCAGCGCGTCTATGTCCGTGCGTTGGGCCAGGAACTCGCGCATATCGCGATACATGGCGCAATCCTTGTTGCCGTATTTGGTGTCCACGATGCGCTTGACGGCCTCGCGTGAGGACTTCTTGGCATCACAAATGGCGACGAATTGCACGTCCTTCTCAGGCAGCATCCATCTTAAGTCGTCGCTGCCCCGGTTGCCGACGCCCATGCCGCCGAGCACAATGCGTTCGCTGGGCGGCACGGCGCCGTTCAGGCCCAGCGCCGACGCGGGAATGATGCAGGGCACGGCGACCGCCCCGGTAGCGATCGCGGCGCGCTTAAGAAACTCCCGGCGGGTCGAGGCACCCAGACCAGGGGGAACGGTGGTGGTGGAGGTCTTGCCGGCTTCGTGGAGCGCTTTGTGATGCGACATGGGCCGAGATTACCATTGTCAGTTCCCCGAGCGCAAAAGGTTTCTGCTGCTGCCGCGCGCGCGGTGTGAGACAGAATTCTGGTCAAGGCAAGACGGGGTTGGCACCGCGTAGCGGTGTTTTGAACATAACCGGGCGGCTTCCGCCCCCGGTGAGCAAGCAGCGAGCACCGAAGCGTAGCGTTGCGATGGCTGAACGGTATAGCACCGCCGGATCACCGCCTTGGCAATACCGTAGTAGCTAGCATGTTGCAAGCATGTTCCTAGGATGTTCCTTGCTTGTTCCAAGCTTTCCACTCCCTCCATCTCCGCCGCCAAAACCCGCCCGCCTCACGAGTTGGCGCTGCCCTACTCCCCTCATTGGCTAGTAACTCTTTGCACACGCCGGAAGAGTTGTCAAGGTCAAAGCCGCCTTCGAGTGTCTAGGCTACCCTCAGACCATCGCTACGCCACGAATCCCGGCGGGCAGATGTCTAGTCCGCTAGACAAAGACACCCTAGAATTGGAGGAGATTTTTGTCGCAAACTGGGGTCTTGCGTCACTATAGCATGACGATATGAACTCTTTGGACCAGGATACGGGAGCGGAACTGAGCGACGGAGAATACGTCGTGAGCAGCCGTAACGGCTGTCCCGACCACTTCCGTCTGCTGGTGCAACGCTATCAGCGTCCGCTGTTCGCGTATTTGTCCAGCCGGCTGGGGAATCATCTGGAGGCGGAGGAGGCTGCACAGGAATCATTCGTGCGGGCCTTTTTGTCTCTGAAGAAGCTGCGCAAGCCGGAGTCGTTCTATGCGTGGCTGCTGGGCATCGCCGGGAGGGTACTCAAGGAACAGTTCCGGGCGGTGGAGCGCCGCCAAAAGGACCGCGCGGTCGCGGAGATCCTGCTGGCGGAGAATACCGGCAGCGAGCCGGAGTATCCGTTGGAGGAAGTCATTGCCGTCCTGCCTGAATCCTATCGTCAGGTGATACTAATGCGGTATTACGAGGGGCTCTCCTGTCAGGATGTGGCCACACGCCTCGGGATGCCGCTGGGCACCGTCACCAAAACGCTTTCACGAGCCTATGCCCTGCTACGCCAGGCGCTCCAGGCCCGGGAAAGCGCGGAAACAACAGTCAACTAAACGCAAACAATATGAACTGCGCTGAATGCCGGGAAAACCTGGTCGCCTGTCTGGAAGGGTTGCTCGAGGCCGAGCAATCCCGCCAATGCCAGGCACACCTCCAGGGCTGCGAAGCCTGTCGCACGGAATACGTGGCCATCAACCGCTTGCAAGAGCGGCTAACGGCCCATGGCCGCGTGGCAGCCGAAGTATCCCTGGTGGAACCGGTGATGCGCGTTCTTCACCACAAACAGATCGAACCAGAGAGGACTACACTTATGAATCTATTATTCAAGAGCCGATGGGGTTTCGGGTTGGGAGCTGCTGCAACCACGGCGGCCGTAATACTAATTATCGCGCTAGCGGCGCCAAAGGCGCAGGCCAAGGCCGCCGACGTGCTGGCCAGGGGCGCCAAGGCCGTGGCCAAGCTCACCAGCATCCACTTGCGCGGCCAACTGCGCACGCTCCCGGCGGACAACTTCAGCTACATCGATGCGAACAGCGCTTTTTACCCCATCGAGTTGTGGAAACAGTTCCCGCCGGAACCCAAATGGCGAATCGACAAACCCGGCCGCGTTATCGTCATGGACGGCCTGCAAACCGTGATGTACATCAAACCCGCCAAGGAGGCAGTGAAACTACCGCAGCCCACGTCCAGCGCGTTTGACACCGACTGGCTGCACCGGATCGCCAACCTGAGCGACACGATCAATAACGAACTGCGCCTCGCGCAGACCCAGGGCTGGAAGTTGGACCTCGCAGAGGAAACCGCCGCGGATGGCAGGCTGAAGTCCATCGTCACGGTTCACGCCAAATGTGGTCTGCCCGAAGATGACTATGCGAGGAACAAGTTCTTTCACGATGCTGATACTCGCCGGGTCTATCGTTTCGATGCCCAGAGCGAGCGCCTGGAAGCAGTGCAGATCTATTTGGTCCGCGCCGGCGGCGAAGTGCAAATCTTCGACCTCAACCAGATCGAGTACGACCAGCCAATTGATCCCAGCGTCTGGCAGCTTGATTTACCGGCGGATGTGAGCTGGTACAAGGAACCCGAGAAGCTGCCAGACAATGAGAAGTACACCGCCATGACCGCAGAGCAGGCCGCCCGCGCCTTCTTCGAAGCTTGCGCCAAAGAGGACTGGAACGAGGCGGGGAAGTTTATGTCGCCCGTCAGCAAGAGTGTGAAGGATTACCTGGGCGGCTTGCAGATTGTCAGCCTGGGTCAAGCTTTCACGTCCAAGTCATACGGAGGCCGGTTTGTGCCTTACGAAATCAAGTTCAAGAGCGGCAAGGTTCAGAAGCACAACCTGGCCGTGCGGAACGACAATCCGGCGCACCGATGGCAGGTGGACGGCGGAATCTGAGCTGAGGCGAATCGGAAGGAACCCTGGCGACAGGGTGAGGGGCGGTGCGGTCAACGCGCCGCCCCTTCGCGCATATTTCAGGCTTTTGCCGGATCAGGGTGAATCCACGGAGCGCGGTAAGGCCGCTGCAACAGCCGATTGGCTTCCTCGTCGCCGGTAATTCGGCCGGCGACATTATCCCATGTCAGGCTACGGCCCAACCCCAGCGACATATTGGCAAGGATACATGCGGTGGTCGAGATGTAGCCCTGCTCGATATCAGCGACCGGTTTGCCCCGGGAGGCGATGGCGGCCAACAAGTCTTTCATGTGGAGGCGGATGGCGGGTGCGACATGATACTCGATCCCCTGTTCCGTTTTGTCTTCGGGATACTTGTCGCTATCGACGGGGTATTTGGCT
>Ga0182014_10003086_pt1 | contig 20374 bp, 17 predicted proteins | sample 612S2DmetaG_FD_120489 | JGI IMG/M metagenome (GOLD analysis project Ga0182014, IMG submission 120489) | Permafrost microbial communities from Stordalen Mire, Sweden - 612S2D metaG | ecosystem: Environmental > Terrestrial > Soil > Wetlands > Permafrost | place: Sweden: Stordalen | collected... | reverse complement strand
TCCAAAATTTCGTGCGCTTGGGACGCCCACGCTTCCAGGATCGCATCCTCGACGTCCATCCCCACCTCCGGTGGATACATCGTCTTGCCGCGGACCGCGAAGGTGAGCACCCGCACCGGCGCCCCCAACCGCTCGGCGAACTGGAAACACCGCCGCACCACCTCGGCCGACTCCGGGGTGGCCGAGTAGGCGCAGGTGAGCCGCGTCAACCTGCCCGTGTAGGAACGGTATCTGGGTGGGCTGATGGCCACCGGCACCGGCGACGCATGCAGCAGCCAGTCGGCGGTCGAACCGATCACCACCTGTCCGCGCCCACCGCTGGGCAGCGATCCCAGCACCAGAACCTGGCCGCCGAGTTCCTCGGCTGCCTCGATCAATCCGCTCGACACCGACCGGTGCGCGCGGTGAAAATAATTCACCTCGATCCCGCTGGCCAGGTTGTAGAGATACCGTTGGGCCTCCTTCGCCGAGTCCGCGGCCAAATGATCGGCCCAGTGTTCATACTCGCCATCGATGCGGGCCAGCGACGGCGCCAGCCACGGCCTCGGCACGACGGTCGCCACCGTCAGCGACGTATCGAGCGTGCGCGCGAGACGGACGGCCAGATGCAAACCCGACAGACCGACCTTGCCGGCCCGATAGCCGGCGACGACAGTCACGACGCGTCCTCCGCGTTGAGCGCGCTGTGGTGACGACCCCAGAAGAAGTAGAAGATCAACGCCACGGTCACCCATCCGCTGAACGCGATCCAGGTGTACCAGTGCAGGCTCGCGAGGATGTACCCGCAGGCCAACACCGAAAGCACAGGTGTCACCGGATAACCGGGGACCTTGAACCCCCGCGGCAGGTCCGGCTCGCGCACTCGCAGGATGATGAGCCCGACCGCCACGATGCTGAACGCGGTGAGCGTGCCGATGGACACCATGTCGGCCAGCTTGTCCAGCGGTATGAACCCGGCAAGGCTCGCCGCGACGATCGCGACGATCACCGTGTTGTTCACCGGGGTCATCGTGCGCGCATTCACCGCCGCGAACCGCGACGGCAGCAGCCCGTCCCGGCCCATGGCGAACAGGATGCGGGTCATGCCGTACATGGTGACCAGCGTGACGCTGAAGATCGAGATCACCGCGCCGGCCGACAGAATTGTGCTGGCCCACTTGCCATGTGTGACGTTGTCGAGGACCGTGGCCAACCCGGCGTCCTGCTGCGTGGCGAAGTCCCGCCAGGGCTGCGCGCCGAGCGCGGCCAGCCCGACAAACACGTAGAACCCGGTCACGATCAGCAGCGCCGCGATCAGTGCGCGCGGCGTGGTCCTCTGTGGGTCCTTTACCTCGTCGCCCGCCGTCGACACCGCATCGAGGCCGATATAGGAGAAGAAGATGGTGCCGGCCGCCGAGCCGATGCCGGCGATGCCGAACGGGGCGAAGTCCTTGAGGTGGTCGGTGTCGAAGGCGGTGAACGCGATGATGATGAACATCGCCAGCACGCAGAGCTTGATCACCACCATGATCGCGTTGACCCTGGCCGATTCGCTGGCGCCGCGGATCAGCAGCAGCGCGCACATCGTGATCAGGATGATCGCCGGCACATTCAGATAGCCGGGTTCGAGGTCCCACGGTGCAGCCGACAGGGCACGCGGTATCTGGAACCCGAACAGATTGCTCAGCAGCTTGTTCAGGTAGCCGCTCCAGCCGACCGAGACGGCGGCGGTGGCCACGCCGTATTCCAGCAGCAGGCAGGCCGCCACGGCCATCGCGACCGCCTCTCCCAGCGTGGTGTAGGCGTAGGAGTACGACGAACCAGAAACCGGCACGGCGGAAGCCAATTCGGCGTAGCAAAGTGCCGCCAGGCCGGCCGCGATGCCGGCGATGATGAACGAGACGATCACTGCCGGGCCGGCTTGCGGGACCGCCAGCGACATCACGAAGAAGATCCCGGTGCCGATCGTCGCGCCGACACCGAACATGGTCAGCTGAAACGTGCCGATGCTGCGTTTGAGGTGCTCCGACGCCCCATATGCGACAGGCGCGCCGGCCACCGGGCGGCGCCGCAACATCTGTTCTGTCAGGCTGATCGAACTGGCTGGCAAGTTTGCCGCCCCCCTAGTTGCCGGATCAGCTGATTATGCGGCCTCCCGCAATGCGCCGGCGAACTGGTCTACCGCCCAGTCAATCTCCTGCTCGGTGATCACCAACGGCGGCGCGAACCGCAGCGTCGAATCGTGGGTATCCTTGACCAGCACACCACGGTCGGCCAATAGCAGGCTCATCTCCTTGCCGGTGGCCAGCGTCGGTTCGATGTCCACACCGGCCCACAAGCCAAAGCCGCGCACCGCCAGCACGCCGTCGCCGATCAGGCCCCCTAGCCGCCGGTGCAGATGCGCGCCCAGTTCGGCCGAGCGACGCTGAAATTCGCCCCGCGACAGCATGGCAACCACCGTGCTGCCGATCGCCGTGGCCAGCGGGTTGCCGCCGAAAGTCGAGCCGTGTTCGCCGGGATGCAGCACACCCAGGATTTCTCGATCCGCGACCACCGCCGACAGCGGGACGACCCCGCCGCCGAGTGCCTTTCCGAGCAGGTAGACGTCGGGTACAACGCCCCAGCGGTCGCAGGCGAACGTGTAGCCGGTTCGGGCCAGCCCCGACTGGATTTCGTCGGCGATCATCAGCACGTTGCGCTCGCTGCACAGCGCGCGCACCGCCGGCAGGTAGTCATCGGGCGGAACGACGACGCCGGCCTCACCCTGGATCGGCTCGAGCAGCACCGCGACGGTGTTGGCGTCGATGGCGCGGGCCAGTGCCGCTGAGTCCCCGAACGGCACCGAGCGAAACCCCGGCGTGAACGGTCCGAACCCGTCCCGCGCCGTCGGGTCAGATGAGAAGCTGACGATGCTGATCGTGCGGCCATGAAAGTTGTTGTCGGCCACAATGATATTCGCCCGGCCCGCGGGAACGCCCTTGACATCGGCGCCCCACTTGCGTGCGACCTTGAGACCGCTCTCGACTGCTTCGGCGCCGGAATTCATGGGCAGCACCATGTCTTTGCCGCACAACCGGGCAAGCGCGGCGCAGAATGGCCCGAGATTGTCGGAATGGAATGCGCGGCTCACCAGTGTGACGGTGTCGAGCTGGGCGTGTGCGGTCGCGGTGATCTCGGGGTTGCGGTGGCCGAAGTTGACCGCCGAGTAGGCGGCCAGGAAGTCCAGGTAGCGCCGGCCATCGACGTCGGTGATCCACGCCCCCTCGGCGCTGGCGGCCACCACGGGTAGTGGTGAATAGTTGTGCGCTGCATGCTTTTCCACCAATGCGATCGCGGCCTCCGTTGCGGCTGACCGGGTTCGCGAGGTTACGTGCGATTCGAGAATCATCATCCGAATACCTCCAACGTGCAGCACTTCACCGAGCCGCCCCCCTTGAGTAGCTCGGACAGGTTAACACCGATCGGCTCGAAGCCGGCCGCACGCAGTTGGGCGGCAAAGCCCGTTGCGGCAGCGGGAAGCACGACGTGCCGGCCGTCCGAGACGACGTTCAGGCCAAGCGCGTAGGCGTCGGCACTGCCCACCACGATCGCGTCGGGGAACAGCCTGTGCAGATGTCTCTGGTCCGCCTCGCTGAACGCCGGCGGGTAGTACGCGATCGTGTGGTCGTCGAGAACGGCCAGCGCGGTATCGAGGTGGTAGAAGCGGGGATCCACCAGCTCCAGGGAGATCACCGGCACTCCCAGCGCCGCGGAGATTTCGCCGTGGGCTCGTCGGTCTGTGCGAAAACCGCAGCCCGCCAGGACCATTGCGCCGACCTGCAGCAGGTCGCCCTGCCCCTCGTTGACATGTCGGGTCGACACCGGCCGATATCCGGCGGACGACATCCATGCGGCGTAGGCCTTCGATTCGCCGGCCCGTTCGGCAAACCGGAACCTGGCGACGATAGCGATGTCGTTCGCGATGAACCCACCGTTGGCGGCATAGACCATGTCCGGAAGACCGGACACAGGCTCGACCAGGTGCACCTGGTGACCCAGCCGCAGGTAGGTCTGTCGAAGGACCTCCCATTGCGCGTGCGCGAGGTGGGCGTCGACGGGTGTGCTGACGTCCATCCAGGGGTTGATCGCGTATTCGACCGCGAAATAGGTCGGCGGCGTCATCACGTACCGGCAGGTGCGGGGCTCGCGGCTGAGCTGGGCGGGCTTGGTGTCTTGCCATACCCCGGAAGCCGCGACATAGGAATCCGTCATAAATCAACGATATTGGGACATGTGAACACAAGCAAACGACGATAGTTGCGTGTCTATGAACGATTTGTTGCGCTAGAGTGCCCAGTGCGGTGATTTGTTGTGCGACGTGAGGAAGTAGAGTGATGGATCACCTGGATGAGACCGACGAGCGCATCCTCGCGGAGTTGACCGAGCATGCGCGGGCCACCTTCGCCGAGATCGGACTGAAGGTGAATTTGTCCGCTCCGGCGGTGAAGCGCCGCGTCGACCGGATGCTCGATAACGGCGTGATCACCGGATTCACCACGGTCGTCGACCGCAATGCTCTGGGCTGGAACACCGAAGCCTATGTGCAGGTGTTCTGCCAGGGCACGATCGCGCCCGATGAACTGAAGAAGGCGTGGGTGGACATCCCCGAGGTTGTCAGCGCAGCGACGGTGACCGGCACATCCGACGCGATCCTGCACGTCCTGGCCCGGGACATGCGGCACTTGGAGGCCGCACTCGAGCGCATCCGCTCCAGCGCTAACATCGAGCGCAGCGAAAGCATTGTGGTGCTGTCGAACCTGATCGACCGGATGCGGCCCTGAGTAGAACGTCCCCCCCGCGAGCGTAAGCGCACTGCGATTTCTCGGTCCGCACCTCGCAGTGCGCTTACGCTCGCGTGAAAGTTCGGAACAGCCGCTTCAGCCGCGACGGACTGGCCGGCATCCGAGATACATACGGCCATGGCTGGTTTCGCTCGGGCACCGAACTGGCCCTGGCTTCCTTGAGCTGCATCCGCAGGTGCCGGCGGAGCTCGTCGAGGTCCGGATCGGGCCAGCGGTTGCTGGCTTCGGCCGGGTCGGTGGTCAGGTCGTAGAGCTCCCACTGGTCATCGAGCGGAGACATCCGGTAGGCCTCACCCCCGAAACCGTTGGCCGCCAAGTGGCGCACTCCGGGCTCGGTCCAGGTGCCGGGATCGTCGAAAGTGCGGACCAGCTTCCACAGGTGGCCCGCTCCCCCGTCTGCATCCTCGATACGCATCACCAAGCCCTCGAAGTTCGAGCCGACGTGGGGCGGGACCCGAATGCGCAGCGGGGCAGGCGGATTCACTGTCTGCCTCAGGCGACGGGCCAGACCCGAGGCGCCGGTGTCTCCCTCGAGGATGTTGTCCCGGGTCATGATGTAGATGGCCCGCGCGTCGTCGGCCGGCGCCCCCTCAACCACCGGCATCAGGTCTCGGCCCGGCAGCTCGTGCACTTCGGAGAACGACTCGGCCAGCGTGGCGGCGGCCGCCGCGATGTCGACTCCCGCGGCACCGAGCAGCGTCGGGACCAGGTCGACGTGCGACGTCGGCGCCGTCACCACCCGGGGTGCCGTGGCGCCGGCGCCGATGCGGGCGATGACGAACGGGACGCGGGTGGCCTCGTCGTAGAGGTTGAACCATTTCTGGTGCAGTCCGCCGTGTGCGCCGAGCAACTCGCCATGATCGGCCGTCCGCACGAGCACCGCATTGTCGGACCCGCCCTCGGTGACGGTCCGCCTGACGCGGTCGATCGGGCCGTCGACCTCGGCGTGCAAGCGGTAGTAGAGGTCCCGGTAACGCTGCGCACCCCGGTCGTAGGTCCGGTTGACCGCCGGCGCCGGACCGTAAGCGGAGTAGTAGGCCTCCCGGAACGCGATTTGCGCGGCCGGCTTGGTCGACAGGTCTTCGTCGGCGGTGGGCGCCGGGGGCACCGCGGGCGGGTCCAGCGGTGACGGTTGCAGCGGGCTTCGGCGGGACCAAAGGGGGAACAGCACGATGTCGTGGGGATTGACAAAGCTGGCGACCAGTAGGAACGGGCGCAGCGCATCGGCGTCACCGGCGCGACGGCGGGCGTAGCGGTCGGTGAGCCACGCAACGACGCGGTCAGCCGTCAACGGGTCGCGGCGCACACCGGCGTTGCCCGGCAGCGCGCCGTGCGGCTCGGGACCGACCCAACCGGAAAAGCCAAACGGTCCAAGCGGATCGGCGTCCAGGTAGCGCTGCACGGCGGCCGGATCGACGACGCCGTTGGCGTCGTTGGTCGCCAGCGGGCCACCGGTCGCCGGGTCGGTCAGATCCGCGTGCGAGATGTGCCACTTACCGTCGTAGTGGGTGTCGTATCCCGCCGCGCGGAACCAGTTGCCCAGCGTGGGCACCTCGCCGCGGCGGAGCCACCGCATGCGGGAGTCGTCGGCGGTCTTTCCGAGACCGTCGGTTTGAGTGACCCCGTGCAGGTCGGGAAATTGCCTGGTGAAGATGGTCGGGCGGCTGGGCGCGCAGGCCAGCGAACCGGTGTAGTGCCGGTCGAAACGGATGCCGTGATCGTCGAACCACTTGCGGCCGAGCAGCGTTCGGTCGCGCCAGGCCAGCACGCCGGGGGCCTCGTACGACGGCACCGCGCGTTCCTCGTCGGTAACAATGATGATCACATCGGGGCGATCAGACACGGGCGTTCTCCAATCGGTTCGCCAATCCGGCGAGCATCGAGTCGGACTGGCGCGCCAGGAAGCGACACAACGCATGCTCTGCCAGCCGTTGCGCTGAGTGAGGTCCGATTTCTACTGTGCTGGTTACGGTTACGATGCTGGAATCGCCTTGAGCCGGTGTTAGCGTCCAGCGGTTGGTCACCCTGCGCAGCGCGGTGGGCAGGCCTTCCACGTCGTAGCTGAGCGCGTGTGGCGGGTCGAACTCGGTGATCTGCTCGACCAGGGCTTCGCGCTTGACCTGGACTCGCCGCGCGGTACCGATGGGTCCCCCGTCGGCACCGCGGAACAGGATGCATGAGTGATCGGCGTTCTCGGCCCAGGAACTCAGCGCGCCGAAGTCCGCCAGAACCTCCCAGATTTTCTGCGCGGATGCAGCGATGGAGCGGGTGCGGTGAATCTCAGCCACCCGCTTACGGTACTGCCGGAGTCGACTCTTAGGGGGTCCAGTGCATCAGCATCTCCGCGGCGACCGCTGCGCCGCTGGCCACCACGACGATCGTAAGCGTCACCCAGTCCGCGAGCTTCAGGCGCGCTGGATTGGCCGTCAGCTGACCAATGCCGCCGCGCGCGGTGATCGCGTCTCCCATCTCGTCGGCGCGCCGCAGGGTGGTATGGATGGCGGCGGCCATTAGGTCGATCAGCTCCGACGCATGCCGGCGGCGCCGAGCCTTTCGGCTCTGCGGTACCCGTTTGGGCCGCAGCTGGCGGGCGGCGATGAGCACCTGGAATTCGGCGATCAACATCGGGAAGGCGCGCAACGCAAGCGCCAGAGCCACCGCCCACTCGTCGACCGGGATCCGAAATATTCGCAGCGGACGACCCAAAGTCGCTACCGCAGGCCCGATTTCGGCGACATTGGTAGTCCAGGACACCATTGCCCCGAGCCCGAGCAGCACGATCGACAGCGCGCTGAACCGCACGAAGTTCAACGCGCCGCCGAGTCCGATCTGCAGCCCGTCCACCGAGACCACCGGGGTACCACCGCCCATCGCGGCGCTTATCCCGCCCAGCGCGATGACGATCCATAGCCAGCGTGGCACCGACGGCAGCGCGCCGCGCGGGATGTGCGCCATGCGGGCCGCAGTCAGCACCAGGGCCGCCATCACGCCAATCGTCAGCCAATCCGGGAGGAACGTCAGCAGCGCCGCAACGCCGAAGACAACAAGCAACTTGGTGCCGGCCCATAGTTCGTGGATGGTGGACGTTCCGGGCACCGGAATCAGCAGCACGACCGGACGAGGGGGGCGCCGGGTCGGCTGGGGTGCCGGGGTCGGGGTTCGGGTCATGACATTCCTCCGGCCGCCGTCGGAACCAATTGCAGCGTGCCGTTGCTCAGATGCAGGGTGCGCGGGCAGAGGTCCTCCAGCCCGGCGAAGTCGTGCGAGATCACCACCACAGTCAGACCCCGCTCTCGGCGCAGATCCACTAGCAGCCGCAACAGACCACGTTGGCTGGCGGCGTCCAAACCTGCCAGCGGCTCGTCGAGGATCAGCGCCCGGGGCGATCGGGCGAGCAGCCCGGCCAGCACCACGCGGCGCATCTGGCCGCCGCTCAACTGGTCGATGGGCCGCTGGGCCAGAGTGGGATCCAGCCCGACGGCGCCTAGCGCGGCGGCCACCCGCTCAACGTCTCGGTGCGAAAAGCCCGCCGCAGAGGCCACTTCCAGGTCGACGCGGCTGCGCATCAATTGCAGGCGGGCGGCCTGGAACGACAACGCCACCGCGCCGATCTGCTCGTGAATAGGCCTGCCGTCAACCAGGCAGGTGCCGGTGGTGGGAACGGTCAGTCCGGCCATGATCCACGCCAGCGTCGACTTGCCTGAGCCGTTGCCGCCGTGGATCAGCACCCCGTCGCCCTGCTCTATTACGAAGCTGATGTCGCGCAGCGCAGTCTTGGCCCACGGGGTGCCGCTGCCGTATTCGTGGCCCACGCCCACCAGCTCGATCGCCGGCGTGCGGGGCTCCGCTTGATCGACCAGGACGGTCGGCGCCGGCGCGTCCGCTCGCTCGACCATCTCGGCGTTATCCGGTGAATCGCTGAGGTTGATGGTGCGGTCCGCGGAGTCGGCCTCGTTGTTGTAGTGCGTGATGTGCACCAGCGCGGTTCGGTGTCGTTTGGTGAGGCCGGACAGCACGCTCAACAGAACGTCGCGGCCCTGCTGGTCGACCATCGTGGTGACCTCGTCGGCGATGAGCAACGCCGGTTCTCGGGCCAGCGCCGCCGCCAGCGCGAGGCGCTGCAGCTCACCGCCGGACAGGCTGCCGGTGTCGCGTTCGGCGAGCGCCTCGAGGCCGACCTCGGCGAGCAGTTCGCCTACATCGATCTTGGTGCCCGGCGGCAGACCCCAGACCACATCGTCGGCGACCCGGGAGCCCAGGACCTGGCTTTCGGGGTGCTGGAGAACAACGGCCGTGCCGCCCAGCTTGCCCAGTCCCACTGCGCCGGGGCGTTCGACGGTGCCCGACGTCGGTTTCCGGCCGGCCAGGATCAGCATCAACGTAGTCTTCCCGGAGCCGTTGGCGCCGGTGACCGCGACCTGTTCGCCGACCCCGACGTCCAGGGTGATCTCGCGTAGCGCGTCTTGGCCGGTGCCCGGGTAACGGAAACGCACCTTGTCCAACCGGACCGGAACCGGCCCGGCCGGACCTTCTGGGTCTTCCTGGCCCCCGCTTGCGTCCCAAGCGTCAAGTTTGTGCACATCGGGGATACCGCGCATCCGCTCCAGCAGGCGGGACAGCGCCCACCAACCGACCAAGGACACGGTCATGATTCCGAAGGCGTAATACGCCAACATCAACCACTGCCAGTAGTGCAGCCCCTCGGCGAAATACCGCTTCAGGTCGTCGCTGGCCCCCTGCTGGTGCAGCCGAGTCAGGAAGTTGGCCATGCCGTTCACGTTCGCGGTCGTAACCTGCAGAATCAGGTGCCGCAGCCGGGTAAGCACCATCAGCATGCCGACCGTTGCGGCGCCGAACGCGAGTCCGGCGATTAGTGACGACACAATCATCGTCGGTTTGCCGCGGCCCTTGCGCTTGACGAAGCCAGTCAGGCCGCCGACGTAGACGCAGTGGATGACGCTCATGAAGCCGCCCAGCCCGGCGATCAGGAAGGCGATAACCCCGGCAGCAACCGTCGCGGCCACCAGCACGCGCAGCCGGTAGCGGTAGGCCAGCAGGGCGGTAGGGACGGTCCCCAGCAAGGCCAGGCCGGCCGCGAACGGGATGATCACCGAGATGATTGCGATCACCGCGCACAGGGCACCCATCACCGAGGCCTGCGCCATTTCGACCGGTCGCAGCGGACCACGCTGACGGTGCGGAGGCGGAGGGGCGGACGAGATCACACAACCGATTCTGCCAGGTCGCGATGCCGGCACTCCGCGGCACACCGCGCCATCAGGGATTTCGCCTGCCGCGAACAGCGATTCGTCTCGCATAGCAAAGCTATGCAACGATAGATTAATGAAGGCATCCACAGCGGCCAACGACAGCGACGTCGCTGCCGCCGCAAACCCCGAGTCGCCACCAGGTCTGGGAGCAGATCTGCTCGGCGTGGTTGCGCGGCTCAACCGGCTGGCCACCCAGCGCATCCAGATGCCACTGCCCGCGGCGCAGGCCCGGCTGCTGGCCACGATCGAACTCCACGGCGAAGCCAGAATCGGTGACCTGGCGGCCGTCGATCACTGTTCGCAACCGACGATGACCACGCAGGTACGACGGCTCGAGGACGCCGGTCTGGTAGCCCGAACCGCCGACCCCGGAGATGCCCGGGCCGTCCGGATCCGGATCACCGACCAAGGGAAACGCACACTCAACGCGGTTCGGGCCGACCGCGCCGCGGCGATCGAGCCGCAACTGGCCTTGCTCGAGCCGGTAGACCGCCAGGTGCTTGCCGATGCGGTCGAGGTGTTGCGCCGGCTGCTGGCGAATTCCGCTGCCTCGGGAAGCCGCAAGACATTGTGAGCAAAAGGTCAACTCGGTCTTAACCGAGTGAGGGAAGATGGCGGTCATGGGCCCCGAGTCATTCGCCTTCCCATTGACCGTCCTGGTCGGATCGATACGGTACGTCTTCGCCCCGGGCCGCGACGTGACGGTGGGCTACGGCAAAGAGTGGGACATCCCGCTGGACGGCCCGGCCACCCCGCCGTCGCCGACACCCCATCCTGAAGTTGTGTTGCGGTTTGCCGGTAACCAGTGGGTGGCCCTGGACAGGAGCCCCTACGGCATCCTCGTCGATGGCTATCGGGTGCCGACCGTCAACATCCACGACGGTCAGGCGATCATCATCGGCGATACGCAACGAGGTCCACGGCTGATCTTCCATATCGGTGCTCCAGCCGGTCCCCCAGTCCGCCCCCCGGCCGGCCCCCCAGTGCGCCCCCCGGCCGGTCCGCCGGGCCGCCCGCCCGGACGACCCCCCGGTGCAGGTTCTCGCGCGCCTTACCCGCCGCCGCTTCCACCACCGCCGCTGCCCCCGCCCAACCGGCCGGGCCCCCCGGTGCCGACCGAGCAGGCCACCCGACAAATGCGGGTAGCCCCGCCGCGAGTGCCGCCTCCAGTACCGCCCACCCAGCCTCCCCCCGCGCCGCCCAACCAGCCTCCCCCAGCGCCGCCCGCACCGGAGGATGAGCGGCCAAAGGATCTGGGTCTGATCGAGCAGATGACCACCCGAGTGCTGCGCGACCCGGCACCCTTGGAAGCGGGCAACACCACCTATCACTTGCCGCTCAAGCCCGGCGCACGCACCAGCGGAGTGGCCGCGTATCGGCTCAGGCTCGACGTCGGCGAGCACGAGTTGCTCAAGGACGTGTCCTTCACCGCCCGGCCCGGCACACTGACAGCCGTTGTCGGACCGTCGGCTACGCGCAACTCCGCGCTACTCGGCCTGCTCGCCGGCACGAGGAAGCTGAGCTCGGGCCGGATCACCATCGATGGCCACGATGTACAGGGCGAGCCCGAGTCGATGCACAGCCGCATCGGGATAGTCGGCCGCGGCGACCGCCCGCACCCGCAACTCACCGTCGAACGGGTCGTCGGATACGCGGCCGAACTGCGGCTACCTCCGGAAACTTCGCTCGACCACCGTCGCCGCGTGGTGGACCAAGTCCTCGAAGAGCTCAAGTTGACCGCGCACCGCGCGACGCGGGTCGGCAAGCTGTCACCCGAACTGCGCCGCTGCGCGTCGATGGCGATCGAACTCGTCACCAGACCGACGGTGCTCGTGGTCGACGAGCCCGGCGCCGGGCTGGACGAGGAGCAGGAAAATCACGTGATGGCGGTGCTGCGGCGCCAGGCCGACATCGGCTGTGTGGTCGTGGTGGCGCTGAATGCGCAGACATCGCTGACTCACCTCGACGGATGCGACCAGGTAGTGCTGCTCACGCCCGCCGGCACGATGGCTTTCGCGGGGCCGCCGGCGCGGACTGAGTCAGCGATGGGCACCGCCGACTGGTCGGAAGTCTTCGCCCAAGTCGTCGCCGACCCCGACGGCGCCCACCGCGCGTTTCGGGCCCGACAACCAGAATTGGCCGACATGGCGCAGCCCGAAGTGGCCGCGCCCTGGCCGCCGCCCGCCGAGCCCACCGTGCAGCGGCAATTCGGGTTGGTGGCCCGACGCCAGCTGCGGCTGCTCTTCGCCGACTGGATTTATCTGCTGTTTCTGCTGATCCTGCCGCTCGCGCTGGCCGGGCTGACGCTACTGATCCCCGGGACCTCCGGCCTGGACAGGCCGCCGGCGCACAGCCGCAACACCCATGAGGCCGTCGAGATCCTGGCCTCGCTCAATTTCGCCGCGGTGCTACTGGGCAGCGTGCTGACCATTCGCGATCTGGTCCGGGAGCGCCGTGTCTTCCGGCGCGAGCAGGCGGTCGGATTGTCGACGTCGGCGTATCTGGTTGCCAAGATCGTCGTCCTCGGCATGGCCGCGGCCGTCTTGACGGCCATCCTGACCGCCGTCGTCCTGGCCTTCAAAGGCCAGCCCGCGCACGGCGCCGTGCTGCTGGGCAATGCCGATGTCGAGCTCTACGTGAGCGTGGCTGCGACGGCCATTGTCTCGGCGATCGTCGGGCTGGCGCTCTCGGCGGTGGGCAACTCGCTGCGCGAGGTACTGCTGCTGGTGGTGCCGGTGATTCTGGCGTCGCTGTTATTCGCAGGTGGGCTGATTTCGCTGGTGGGCACATGGGTCTACGACCAGATTTCCTGGTTCGTCCCAGCTCAGTGGGGCTTCGCGGCTTCGGCGTCCACCGTCGATCTGCGCAGGGTCGACGAGCTGGCCGCCGACGCCCAGATGTGGACGCACTACGTGGGCTGGTGGATGTTCGACATGATCGTGCTGGTCATCTTCGGCGCGATGTGGACCGGCTTCGCGCGGTACCGGCTGCGGCCACTCAGATAGCCGTCGAGCGTCGACTTGTTGCGGAAATCCGGCCGGATTCGCCCAACGACTCGACGTTGGGCGCGACACGGTCACACAGAGGCCCCAATGAGCGAACCGACCGCATAGGTGGCACCGACAGCGACGGCGCCGAACATCAATTGCCGGGCCGCGGCCCACCACACCGGTTTGCGGGTGAACCGGGCGGTCAGCGCGCCAGCGACCAGCATGCCGACCGCTCCGCATGCCAGACCCGCGGCAAGTGACCCATAGCCGAGAAGGTAAGGGATCAATGGAATTACCGCACCGGCGGCGAACATCACGAAAGACGCGACGGCCGCCAGCCGGGGCGAAGGCTTCTCGGTAGGGTCCAAGCCGATCTCCCCGCTGAGATGAAAGTTGGCTGCCCGCTTCACGTCGCGATGGATCTCGTCGGCAGCGGTCTGTGCGGTGCCCTCGGTCATGCCGATGTTGACCAGCGTTCTGATGAGTTCCGCCCGCTCGGCCAGCGGGCGGGAGCGCAGGGCCCAGCGTTCGACGTCCACCTCGGAATCGATCTGCTCGTTGGCCGTGGTCACCGACACGTACTCGCCCAGCGCCATGGAGAACGACCCGGCCAGCAGGCCCGCGACGCCGCTGAGCAGGACGATCTGGGCGGTGCTGGCCGCCGCCACACCGGCGATCAGGGCGGAATTGGTACCCAGGCCATCCATGGCACCGAAGGTGGCCGCACGCAACCAGCCTCCGCTGACATCGGGATGGATGTGCCCGACGTCGTACGCCGGGTCGGGTGGCTGCGCTGGGGTATCCGACTGGGCCATGAGGCCATCTAAGCGCCAACTGGCCCGCTCGAAAAGGTACGGACATGCAACCGCAACGGCAGCGTGGTGGTTATCACACCCCCGCCACCCCACGATTGACGTCACGTTGTTGTTTTAGGCCGCGCCGGCCGGGGGATACCGTCGAGTTATGGCGCCAGAAGCGAAAAGTACCGCCGAATATCTGCGCGACGCGCTGGACGGGCGTTGGCGCGAGGTGAAGAACCAGACGCGGGAATGGCTGTCCCGTGAACAGTTCCGCCCGCACTACACACCGAACACGGTTCTGGCCCGCGCCAAGGTGGCCGAGCAGATGAAGCTCATCGCCGCCGCGGGCATCTCCGACGAGGGATTCCGCAAGGAGCACGGGGGCACCGGCGACGTCGGCGCGGCGGTCACGATGATCGAGATGCTCGCGATGTCGGATCTGTCGCTGATGGTCAAGGCCGGGGTGCAGTGGGGCCTGTTCGGTGGCGCCGTCGAAAACCTCGGCACCGAACGCCACCACGAGGCTTACGTGAAGAAGATCATCGACCTCGAGATGCTCGGGTGTTTCGCAATGACAGAGACGGGACACGGCAGCGACGTCCAGTCGCTGGAGACGACCGCGACGTACGACGTCGACACCGAAGAATTCGTCGTGCACTCCAAGACCCCGACCGCCCGCAAGGACTACATCGGCGGGGCCGCCGAGAGCGCGCGCGTCGCGGCGGTTTTCGCGCAGCTCATCACCACCGAAGACAGCAAGCCGGTCAATCACGGCGTGCATTGCGTCTTGGTGCCGATCCGCGATGACGAAGGCAACGATCTGCCCGGTGTGACGACGTCGGACTGCCAATACAAGGGCGGCCTGCCCGGTGTGGATAACGGCCGCCTCATGTTCGACCATGTCCGCGTTCCGCGGGTGAATCTGTTGAACAAGTACGGCGACGTCGCACCCGACGGCACCTACAGCTCGCCGATCGAGAATCCCAACCGCCGGTTCTTCACCATGATCGGCACGCTGATCCGCGGCCGGATCACTGTCGGTGGTAGCGCCGGCAACGCCGCCTGCGTCGCGCTGGACATCGCCACCCGATACGCACTGCAGCGTAGGCAATTCAGTGCACCCGGCGACGAGGGTGAAGTGCTGATCATGGACTACCTGGTGCACCAGCGGCGGCTGTTCCCGTTGATAGCACGCTCGTATGCGTTGCAGTTCGCGCAGAACGAGCTGGTGTCGAAGTGTCACGACTTGCAGACCTCCGACGTCGCAGATGCCGAGGAGCAGCGCGAGCTGGAATCCCGTGCGGCCGGACTGAAGGCGGCCAACACCTGGCACGCCAGCCGGGCCATCCAGGAGGCCCGCGAGGCCTGCGGCGGCGCGGGCTACATGGCCGACAACCGGCTGATCGCGCTGCGGGCCGACACCGACGTGTTCACCACCTTCGAGGGCGACAACCACGTGCTGACCCAGCTGGTGGCCAAGGAGCTGATGACCGCCTACGCCGACGACATCCACAGCATGAGCCCGGTCGAATGGGTGCGCTTCGCGGCCAGCGCCGTCAGCGATCGGGTGATGAAACGCACTGCGGCCGAAGCGATTATGCAGACGATCGTTGACGCCCGCCAAGACAACGAAGAAGAGGGCAGCCTGTTCAACCGCGGCACCCAGGTCACCATGTTCGAGGACCGCGAGCAATATCTGCTGTCGTCAGTGGCGCGACGGCTGCAGGGCAAGGCCAAAGAGATGTCGGCGTTCGATGCGTTCAACGCCGTACAGGACCATGTGCTACACGCCGCGACCGCGCACATCGACCGAATAGTGCTGGAAGCCTTCGTCGCCGGGATCGACGCGTGCGAAAACGAGGAGGCCCGCGAGCTGCTGGGGATCGTCTGCGACCTGTACGCGTTGTCGGTGATCGAGGATGACAAGGCCTGGTACGTCGAACATCGGTATCTGTCCACCGAGCGGGCGAAGGCGGTGACGCGAGGTATCAACGATCGATGCCGCGCGCTGCGCCCGCATGCGAAGACGCTCGTCGACGGCTTCGGCATCCCGGTGCCGCTGCGTTATGCCGAGATGCTGCACTCCGAGAATCTTTCCGACTGAACGCTACTGGTTCGGGATCTTGCCGAGGGCGTGCAGCTTCCCGTCCGATCCGATCTGAAACTCGACCGTGCCGCGGCCGGTGGGACAGCAGGGCTCGTCCTTGCCGATCTGCCATTGGTACTGCACCGTGACCGTGTCATCAGCGGGCGCCAGCACGGTTATGTATGGCTTCGGGTTCGGGGTGGGGGTGCCCAGCGGGGCGTTGTGGTCGAAGAACACCAGCTGCTGGGGAGTCGACTCGCTGGCGATGGTCGGGATGATCTGCACCCAGTGCAAGCGGCATTTCTTGGCATGCCCGCGCGCGATTTCGACCCAGAACGATCCCGGAACCACGGTCGGAACCGCGGCGATGGCGTGGCGCACCGTGGCGGCGGTAGGCCCATCGGAGTCCTTGCAGCTCTCCGAATGTGTCGCTTGCGGCGTCGACGGCGTGGAGCCGCAGGCTTGCAGGGCAAGCAAGGCCAACAGGATCACGATCAGCCGACGACGCACGCAGCGAGCGTAGCGAAAGTGGTGAATAGCTGTCGTCCGGCGCCAGAAGAGCGAGCTAGAACTACGAGGACAGGTCAGCGCTGTCCCAGGCGCCATAGCCGCCGAGCACGTCCGATACGTCGTCAAAGCCTGAGGCTCGGAGCACGCTGGCGGCCACCATGGATCGGGCGCCGCTTGCGCAGTAGACGACCACGGGAGCCGCCTTGTCGAGTTTCGAGAGCGAATCCGTGAGTGCCGGCAGTGGGATTTCGCGGGCGCCGGGAATCGCGCCTTCTTCTGCTTCTCCCGGCCCGCGCACGTCCACGATCTGCAGGCGTGGCTCCAGGTCGCGCAACCCGGCGAGCTGGTGGACGCTCAATCGTGAAGAAGCCTCTACAAGATCCTGCCGTCGCACGACAACCGCTGTGAGATCACGTAATTGACCGACAACCCGATCAAATCCCACCCGGGACAGGCGAATCCTCGATTCGCTCGCGTGCGCAGGGTCACCGACCAGCACGATGTCGCGGTCCGGTGACAACACACTGCCGGCCCACTCGGCGAAGCGTCCGCTCAGGCTCACATTGACCGCGCCCCGCAGATGACCTGAGGCATAGTCATCCGGATCACGGGTGTCCAAGAGGACAGCCCCTTCCTCGGAGCGCTTGAGTACATCGCCAACATCCAGCAAGGGCAGGGAATCCTGCTCGTCGAGCAGCGGGTGCACCTCTGCATTGCGGTTTGAGGCGAACTCGAAATAGGGGGGCTGCACCGACTGCCCCTCGGTGACCGCGGCGACGAACTCCTCCACGTTGGGCTTCTTCAGCGCATAGTTGGTCTCTCGCTGCTCGCCGATGGTTGAACTGGTCTCACTTGACATCTGCTTGCCACACGAAGACCCGGCGCCATGAGCCGGGAAAACCCGGGTTGCGTCGGGCAATGTCAGAAGCTTGTCGTGCAACGACCGGTAGAGCAACTGAGCCAGCTCTTCCGCCGAGATGCCCGAAGATTCGCAAAGATCCGGGCGCCCCACGTCACCGACGAACAGCGTGTCACCGGTGAGGACGCCGTAGGGCACCTCGTCGTCCGGATGCTCGTAGACCACAACGCAAATCGACTCAGGTGTGTGACCGGGCGTCGACAGGATCTCGAACGTCACCTCCCCCAGGGAGATTCGCTGGCCATCGCTGAGCGGCTCAATCGGAAACTCGACTTCGGCCTTTTCGCCGAAGGAGATCACCGCCCCAGTGGCCGCCAACTCCAGGTGACCGCTCAAGAAGTCGGCGTGGATGTGTGTCTCGATGACGCGCTCGATACGGAGCCCGTGTTCTGCCGCTTCATCAAGATAGATGTCGATGTCTCGGCGCGGGTCGACGACGACCGCCCGGCCCGAACTCTCGTCTCCTATCAGGTAGGAGGCCTGCGATAAACAGCTCAGATAGTGCTGTGTGAAGATCATCGGGTTTTCCTTCGTTCAGCGAGTACGCAGGACCGGCTGGCCGTAAACAGCGACGACAACGGTGCGGTCCAAGGCGTTATCTGACCACACCCCAATAGAAGTGTTGGCGCAGTCGTGGATGATCGCCATGTCGTCAGGGTTGTAGTACCACTGGTTGACCAGTTCCAAACTGCTGATGGCGTTTGCCGGGTTGATCGCCACCGTCTCGGCGGCCTTGCCCCGGAAGCCGGCGGCATTGGCGCGGTCCTGGGGCGATGATCCGTCGGACCCGGTGTCGTCGTTAATGTTTCGGTTATTCAGCATGTCTTCCGCGTGCCATTCGGCGGCCAGCGTTAGCGCGTTGTCCCTGATGACGTCGTTGGTGCAGCCCGCCTGGTGCTGCAGGGTATAGACGGCGGAGACGACGGCGCTGTTGAGCCGCTTATTGTCGGCGTGTGCGGCAGGGGACGCCAACGCCCCTGTCCCCCAGAGCAGCACTGCGACGGGCAGCATGCGGCCACCACGGCGTATCCAGGTGAACATGTCGTCTCCTCCGATCACACCGGGTCGAAGTGCGAAACCAGCCATTTGCCATTGACCTTGTCCAGAGTGACCCGGATGACGGGCTGGGTATCTGTTGGCGCGCCCTCGCCGATGGTCACGGTTTGGTTGGCGAACACAAGGACCACGGCGTGGTTGGCGGTCGCCGAAACTGACGCTGCCGCACTTACTTTGACCACCGTTGAGACATGTTTTTCTTTCGCTCCCGGAATGACAACCCGACGGATCAAATCGGTGTAGGCGTCCTTGAAGTCGCCGGTCAGCCGATCACGCGCAGCATTGAGATCTTTGTCTGCCGAGTCCGCCTTGTAGGACAACAAGGCAACCGCGTCTTCGCTAGCCACCCGTACCGATTCGGTGCGGGCCAACGCAACGCCATCGGCCGACCCCCCGGCCCACAACAAGTAACCCGCCGCCACGGCAAGCAGCAACGCGAGTCCGGGCAACACACCATAGCCGACGACACGCGACCACACGACTGGCCGTCTTTCCGGCTTGGCCTCGACCTCAGCGGCTTCCGGCTCTTCTTGGATTGCAGTCGTGGCCGAATCCGTCGCGTCAGCGTCCACAGTCTCGTCCAGCGCCATCATGGCACGAACACCACGTTGGATAGCTTCGCGTCATCGCCGACCACCTGTACGCCGATCCGCATCCGCCATTCGCGCGGCGCCTCCTCGCCCCCCGCGGTCCGCGACTTCACCGCGATCGCCACCAGCACCTCGGCCGAATCGCCCTGCTGGGATTCCAGCCCCGCTTCGCTAACCGTGCCTTCCGATTTCGACTGCGCCGCCTTGACCACCTCGATGAACGGCTGCGACCGCTTCTCGAAGTCCGCACGGAAATCTCCGGTGGCCGAATCGATGATTCGGTGCACGTCGGTCTCGACCTCCGTGTAGTTGATCGTTGTCAGATTCACCGCACCCTGCCGGGCGGTTTGAACGAACAGAGACCGCCGGGCCTGCGCCTCGTGCCTCTCGTAGGCCCGGTAGCCAAGCCACCCGGTCAACCCGGCCAACGTCGCCACGACGACAGCGCCGGCCACCAGCGCCCCGCCTACGCGCGAAAGCCGCCGATGACTGACCCAGCGTCGCCGGTTCTTGACAGTGGTTTCGTTCCCGTCGGTCTCGTCGACGTCGCCGGTGTCAGCGACGTCGTCCACCTGTTCTTCGATATCGGGCGTTTCAGGCTCGTCGGCCATGCTGCTCCTCTTTAGCTATCGGTCCGGGTCATGCCTACGGTGGCGGGACAAGAAGTGACTGCCAGTCTTTGGCACGCGGGTGCGCCAAGTCGGACTCTGTGTAGCGGTGCCCGTCAGGTCCTATGTAGTCACCGGTGGCCGGGTCATAGGTCGCAACCGCGACCGGCGCCTGCGGTGGCGCAGGCGCGGTGCCCCGTGGCGGTGGCAGTCGCGGATCCTGTCCCGGCGGGTACTGCGGTACGCCCTGACCGGTCGTCGTGGCGTTAGGGTCGCCCTTCCAGTTGTAGCCTTCGTTGAGCGGCACGTACTCCTCGTCGCTTTCGCACAGCTCGACTGTGGCGGCACGCTTCCACGGCTTGGTCTCGCACGGAATGTTGCGTGCCCCGCGGACATTGAACTCCGAATCCTGCGGAACCCGGCAGTAGAGGTCGGCCGCCGGCCGGTCCGGCGCGTCGACGCTGGCTGGCGCGCGACGCTGCGTGGGCGGCAGGAAACCGGTCGAGCATGGCGGTGGCAAGTTTATGTTGAGGTTGAAGTCCAGATAGAAGCCCTTGTATTCCTGTTTGGTGTTCAAGTTCGGTACGAGGGCCCCCGCCATTACCGCGATGCCCTGCGGAAGCAGCACCAGCAGTTGCTCGATGTCGTGGCGGTAGACGACGGCAATGTCACCAAGGCTCACGAGGTTGGCGAACAGCACCGGCAGCGCGGGCGCCACCCGATCG
>Ga0182014_10003085_pt1 | contig 20377 bp, 22 predicted proteins | sample 612S2DmetaG_FD_120489 | JGI IMG/M metagenome (GOLD analysis project Ga0182014, IMG submission 120489) | Permafrost microbial communities from Stordalen Mire, Sweden - 612S2D metaG | ecosystem: Environmental > Terrestrial > Soil > Wetlands > Permafrost | place: Sweden: Stordalen | collected... | reverse complement strand
GCCGCCGTCGGACGGCGGGTTGTGCGACGGCGTCACGACGATCCCGTCGGCCAGCGCCTCGGTACGCCCGCGGTTGTAGGTCAGGATCGCATGGCTGATCGTCGGTGTCGGCGTGTACCGGTCGGCGGAGTCGACGAAGGCCACCACCTCATTGGCGGCCAGCACCTCCAGCGCCGACACCCATGCCGGCTCAGAGAGCCCATGTGTGTCACGGCCGATGAACAACGGCCCCGTGGTGCCGTGCGCGGCACGGTACTCGACGATGGCTTGGGTGATCGCCAGGATATGGGCTTCGTTGAATGCCCCGTTGAGCGCTGAGCCGCGGTGACCCGACGTGCCGAATACCACCTGTTGGGCGACGTCGTCCGGATCGGGTTGGATCGAGTAGTACGCGGTTACCAAGTGGGGCAGATCGACAAGGTCTTCGGGCAGGGCCGGCTGACCGGCGCGCGGGTGGGCCATGCCTACCGATTCTGCCCCGGCCCGGATCGCCTGTCGCCCTATGCTGCAAAGCGTTCACCGGCATATCGGAAGGATTTGACCTGTGGCGAGCCACGACTATCGCGAATTGGGCGCGATCTTCACCGGCGGGGCGCTGGGCGCCCTCGCCCGAGCGACGCTGGGCACGCTCGCGGTCCCCGATCCATCGAAGTGGCCATGGCCGACGTTCACCGTCAACATCGTCGGCGCCATCTTGCTCGGTTACTTCACGACCCGCCTACTGGAACGACTGCCGCTGTCGAGCTACCGGCGGCCCCTGCTCGGCACCGGATTTTGCGGCGGATTAACCACCTTCTCCACGATGCAGGTCGAAACGCTGAGAATGCTCGAAAGCGGCCACTGGGCCCTGGCGGCCTGCTACACAATCAGCAGCATGGTGCTGGGACTGCTGGTGCTACACGTGGCCACCGCTTTAGTGCGCCGGGTGCGGGTGCGCTCATGACCGCGACAACGGTCTTGACCTGGGCCGGCGTCATGCTCATCGGCGGCATCGGGTCGGTACTGCGTTTCCTGGTGGATCGCACGGTGGCGCGCCGAGTTGGGCGCCCATTTCCGTTCGGCACGCTGACGGTAAACATCAGCGGTGCCGCGTTGCTGGGGTTCCTCGGCGGCCTGGCCCTGAGCAAGGAGGTGGCCCTGTTGGCCGGCACCGCGTTCGTCGGCGCTTACACCACCTTTTCCACTTGGATGCTGGAAACCCAGAGGCTCGGCGAAGAGCGCCAAACATGGGCGGCGGCCGCCAATATCGTCGTCAGCGTGGCACTCGGTATTGCCGCGGCCTTTCTCGGACAATGGGTTGCGGAGCAGCTATGAACGAGCCGTGCTTGAAGTTGACCAGCTACTTCGCCGAGCGCCAACGGACAGCCGGCGACTCGAGCCGCTTTCTGGCCGACTCGATGCTGGATCTGTTCGGCAAAAGCAATGTCGCAACCAGCGTAATGCTGCGAGGTATTGCCAGTTTTGGGCCGAGCCACGAACTACGCAGCGACGTCTCGCTGAGCCTGTCCGAAGATCCGGCGGTGGCCATCGCCGCGGTCGACACCGAACCGAAGATCCGTTCCCTGGTCAACGACGTAACCGCAATGACCGACAGCGGACTCGTCACCCTGGAGCGGGCGCGGTTGGTCACCCCGCAACTGGGGAATAGCGTGCTGCGCGACCTGAGGGACCAAAGCGGGGCCCACAACGGGGACGCCGCCAAACTCACTGTCTACGTGGGCCGCCAGGAGCGCGTCGCAGGAAAGCAGGCGCACTACGCGATATGCGAACTGCTGTATCGACACGGATTCGCTGGTGCCATAGTGCTTCTCGGCGTCGACGGCACCGCACATGGCGATCGCCGCCGGGCCCATTTTTTCGGCCGCAACGTCAATGTTCCGGTGATGATCATCGCCATCGGGACGACGGTGCAAGTTTCAACCGCCGCAACGGAACTCGCCGCTGTGATCCCCAATCCATTGCTGACCGTCGAACGGGTGCGACTGTGCAAGCGCGACGGCGAGCTGTTCGCGCGCCCGCAGCAGCTGCCGGCCACCGACGACCAAGGACGCACCCTGTGGCAGAAGCTGATGGTGTACACCGCCGAAGCCACCCTGCACGACGGGCTGCCGCTCCACCGCGCGCTAGTCCAACAATTGCTGCGTTCCAGGACGGCCCGCGGGGCGACGGTGCTGCGCGGCATGTGGGGATTCTACGGCGATCATAAACCGCACGGAGACAAGCTATTTCAGGTGGCTCGCCGGGTTCCGGTGACAACCATCGTCGTCGACACACCGGAATCCATCGCGCGGAGTTTCGATATCGTCGACGAGCTGACAGCGCGCCACGGGTTGGTAACCAGTGAGATGGTCCCGGCGGCGTTATCCCTCGACGAAAAACCCGGTGGTTTAGGAAAGCTTGGCGACATCACGCTGGCGCAGCACGACTACTGACGCACGCCATCGAGCAGGGCGTCGAGCAGCCCGTCAAACTGGGCCTTCGCCCCTGGGCTCATGTGCGTTAGCGCGTGGAACAACAACGTGCCGATCAACGCGTCGGCGACGGCGTCGAGGTCCGTCTCGGTGCGGATTTGCCCCGCGCCGACGGCCTGGCGAAGTCGCGTCATCAATCCGGCATGCTGGGGCGCGCTCAGCTGCTGATACAGGGCCGCACCATCGGCCGAGCTCGCAGCCGCGGCGGCTATGAGGGCCCGCACTAACGCCGCGTTGGGCGGCTCGGCGAGGAACTCGGCGTGCTCGTCCAGCCATGAGCGCAGATCGTCCCGGATGTCTCCGTTGTCGGCGACGGGGAACGATCCCGACCCGCCGTAGGCCTGCAGGACCGCCTCGGCGACCAGTGGCGCTTTTGACGACCATCTGCGATAGAGGGTCTTCTTCCCGACGCGGGCACGGGCCGCGACGCTTTCCATCGACAGCTCGGCGTAACTGCCGGTCGCCAGGAGTTCGCGAGTGGCGGCCAGGATCGCGACGTGCAACTGGGCATCGCGCGGGCGGCCGACGCGGTCTACAGTTACCGTCATTTAGGATACGATACGTGTCGTTTCTCTCGCTGTCGCGTTAGACGGAAGGACCGCCCGTGACGACTACCGCCCGGTCAGTGCCCAAGACATGGGACGAGATCACACCCGAGTGGATGTCGGCGGCACTTGCTGCCCACCACCCTGGCGCCAGGGTCCAGGCGGTAACAGTCTCGGGCCGCGACGATGGAACCAATCGGCGTGCCCGGCTGGCCCTGACTTATTCGGAGGGCAGTGGACCCGCGACCGTGTTCGCCAAGGCCGCCGATCCCGCGCACAAAGAGCTGATTCGCCTAACCAGCGGCATGTTTCACGAGCCACGACTATTTATCAACGAAGTGACGTTGCCACTCGAACATCCCGTCGTCTACAGCGCCGCAATCGACGAAGCCGACTACGACTTCGTGATGATCATGGAGGACCTCACCGCGCGCGGTGCCGATCCCCGCGATGGCACCCGGCCAATGACCGTCGAGCAAGTCGCCACCGGCATGCACGGGCTGGGCCGGATGCACGGCAAATACTGGGGCGACCGTGTCCTGCGCGAGCCCGCACTGGGGTGGCTCGAACCGTTCCTGACGTGGGAAGGCATGCAGCTGGCACCCCTGCCGGCGGCGCTGGAACAACTTGGCGACGACGCGCCCAAAGAGGTCCTGTCGCTGACCATCGACCAGCTGATCGATTCCATCTGGAAGCCCTACATCAACACGCTGACCACGTCGCCACAGACCTTGCTGCACGGCGACCCGCATATCGGCAATACCTATTTGCTGCCGAGCGGTGAGGTCGGCTTCCTCGACTGGCAGGTGGCCCGCCGGGGCAATTGGTCGCTGGATGTGGGCTACTTCCTGCAGGGCGCCTTGACGGTTGAAGATCGGCGCCGCAGCGAGCGCGACCTCCTCGAGGAGTACCGCGGCGCGCTCGGACTGCCCGCCGGCGAGTTGCCGAGTTCGGACGAGATCTGGCTGCGCTACCGGGCGTCGGTGGCGCATGGGCTGACGTTATGGCTAGTCACCGCCAGCGCCGGCGCATGGCAGCGGCGCGATATCGCCGTCTCGCTGGCGCAGAAGTATTCGTTCGCCTACGCCGACCTGGATACGGCATCAGCGCTGGCTGAGATCACCCGATAGCCACTGGTCGGCCAGCGCCGCAACCCAGGCGGATGCGGCGTCGGGATTATCTGGCGGCGCCTCGACGAGAACCAATTCGTCGACGCCCAACTCGCCGAGAGCGGCGACGTCGCGTACTTGGGGGCGAACCAGGGCCACGGCCAACCGCAATTCGGCACGGTCGCGCCCTGATTTGGCACACAGCAGCTCGAGCTTGTCGATACTCGCGCGCACCGCGGCGATGCCATCGAGGTTGAACCCGTACCAACCGTCCGCCCAAGCCGCCACGCGCCGCAGCGCCGGATCGCTGTTGCCCCCGGCCACGACGGGGATGCGGCGATCGCGAACGGGCTTGGGGTTGACCCGGATCGAGTCGAAGCCGGCGAACTTCCCGTCGAAGGAGGCGACGTCGTCGCGCCACAATGTGCGCATCGCGGCCACGTATTCGGCGGTGCGGGCCCCGCGATGCGCGAACGGCACTCCGAGCGCTTCGAATTCCTCCTTGGACCATCCGACACCCACGCCGAGCGTGAGCCGTCCGCCGCTCAGCCGATCCAGGCTCGCGGCCTGCTTCGCGACCACCACCGGGTTGTGTTCGGGCAGCAGCAATACGCCGGTGGCGAGGTTGATCCGATTCGAGGCGGCGGCCGCGAAGCTCAACGTGATCATCGGGTCGAGCCAATCAGCTTCAGCTGTAACGGCGATGACGCCGTCGTCGGAGTACGGGTAACGCGACTCGGATCGGTCCACCATCACGACGTGCTCACCCACCCAAAGGGTGGCGAAACCACACTCATCCGCCGCGGACGCGACGGCGTCGATCACCGCCCGGTCGGCACCGGCGCCGATTCCCAGCGCATGCAACCCCAGGTGCATCCGACGATCGTCCCACGCCTGCCGGCTTGGCAAGCATTGCGCCTTTCTGGTATTGTCGAACATATGTTCGATACTCTGATGTCCGTCGACCCCGGGACTGACCTATCCGGGGCCGACGAATCGGCGTTGATCGAGTGCATAGCGGAGCTGGAGAGGGTCAAATCGGCCGCCTCGGCAGGCCAGGCTCGAGCGGCAGCCGCTCTGGACGCGGCACGTCGGGCCGCCGAAGCGGCCACCGGTATGCCGGCCGCGCGGCGCGGACGCGGTGTCGCCAGTGAGATCGCGCTGGCGCGCCGGGACTCACCTGCCCGGGGCGGCCGGCATCTCGGCTTCGCAAAGGCCCTCGTGCACGAAATGCCGCACACACTGCGCGCGCTGGAATCCGGGGCACTCTCGGAGTGGCGCGCCACCCTGATCGTCCGCGAAAGCGCCTGTTTGGAGGTTGACGACCGGCGCACGCTAGATGCCGAGATGTGCGGCGACCCGGCAGGCCTCGACGGGATGGGTGATGCGCGGGTGGCCGCCGCCGCTAAGGCGATCGCCTATCGGCTGGACCCGCACGCCGTCGTTGACCGGGCGGCCAAGGCCGAGGAAGAACGCACCGTCACCATTCGGCCGGCGCCCGACACCATGACGTATGTGACTGCACTCTTGCCGGTAGCCCAAGGCGTTTCGGTGTTCGCGGCGCTGCGTCGCGAAGCCGACACCCGCTGCGACGGGCGTTCCCGCGGACAGGTCATGGCAGACACCCTGGTCGAACGGGTCACGGGCCGCGAATCGGCCGTTCCGACTCCGATCGCGGTCAACCTGGTCCTGTCGGATGCAACGTTGCTCGGCGGCGACAACACGCCGGCTGAGATATCCGGTTATGGTCCGATCCCCGCGGCTGTCGCCCGCAAAATGGTGGCGCGCTCCGTCACCGACCGGCAGTCCCGGGCGACGCTGCGCAGGCTCTACGCCCATCCCCGGACCGGGGCACTGGTGTCCATGGAATCGCGGTCGCGGCTGTTTCCTCGCGGCCTGACCACCTTCATCGAACTGCGGGACCAACGTTGCCGCACTCCATACTGCGACGCGCCGATTCGACACCGCGACCATGCTCAACCCTGGGCCGAAGGCGGCCCGACTACCGTCGAGAACGGGCTCGGGTTGTGCGAGCGCTGCAATTACGCCAAGGAAGCTGCCGGCTGGCGGGTCAGCACAAGCATGGACGAAAACCACACGCACATTGCTGAATTCACTACCCCAACGGGTAGGCGATACCGGTCTGGAGCCCCGCCGAGGGGGCCGGAGATCACGATCAGCGATATCGAGGTCCGAGTCGGCATTGCGCTCGCTCAGCATGCGGCCTAGCACTCAGTAGTGATAGGTATCCGACGGAGCGGGCGTGTGAACCGATTCGTCGTCAAAGTCGGATGCCTCGATGCCGTACGAGCGAGCCAGCTCGAGAATCTTGGTGGCCCGGGCGATACGCGGCAGGTCGGAACCGTTTCGGATCTCTCCCCCGTCGCGTTCGAACTCGGCGAAAAACTCTTTAGCCCAGGATATTTCGTCCTGCGACGGCGACAATCCCCCGTTGACCACCGAGCATTGGTCCGGCGAGAGGCAGATCTTGCCCGTCATCCCGAATTCGACGGAGACAGCCGTGGCCTCGATGAGCTTCAACGCGTTGGAGCCGATGGTTGGGCCATCGATCGCACTGGGCAGGTTGGCCGCCTTGGCGGCGATGGTGAAGCGGGACCGTGCATAAGCCAGGGTCGACGGGTCGTCGCCAAAGCCGGTGTCACGGCGAAAGTCGCCGATGCCGAAGGCCAATCGGAAAGTGCCCTTGGTCGCGGCGATCTCGGCGATCCGCTCGAGACCCCGGGCCGTTTCCACCAGCGCCACGATCGGCACGTTGGGTAGTCGTTTCGCAGTCTCGGTGACATGGTCCACCGATTCGACCATCGCCAGCATCACACCGCCCACCGGAGTATCAACCAACGCGGCTAAATCGTCGGCCCACCAAGGCGTGCCGAAGCCGTTGACACGAACCCAGTCGGTGTTTTCGGCGCCAAGCCAACGCACCACGTTGTCGCGGGCCGCGTCCTTGTCTTTGGGCGCGACGGCATCCTCGATGTCGAGAACGACGATGTCGGCGCGAGAATGCGATGCCGACTGAAACCGATCGGCATGCGCGCCATTGACGAGCAACCAACTCCGGGCAAGAACCGGATCGATGCGGGAACCGATGTCAGCGGGATCATCTGTCGTCATGTTCAAACCGTAGCGACTTAATAAAACGGGTGGGCCGGGATCTCTGGAATCAGCAGATGCGCTGGACGATCCTGGCCCCAATGCAGGGTGACATTGCCACGAGGTGACCTCGCGTAGCGGGATGGAAACGCTCCGAAGAGCGGATTGACGGGTGCCAACCATCGCGCCGCAACAAGCAGGCGCAGTTGATCTCCCGCACGGAACAGAGTCGCCGACGGGCCCAATGCCACGTCGACCGCGACGATCTCGCCGGGGCGCAGCGGCTGCGGATCGGTGCAGGTCGGTACCGGCTCCCAGGGCCGGGACTCACTGGGGTCAATACGCCGCAGCGCGGCACGCTGCCATCCGGTGGCCACCCGGTCGCGACCGTAACCGAACGATCCCTCGAATGGGACGAACCCGCCATCGCGCCATTTCTCGACTCCGACAAAGAGATTAGCGTCATCGCAGCCGGTAGTTTCGACCCACAGCCGCGCACTCATCGGGCCGGTCAGCTCGGTGTCTTCGGTGAAAGTCCACGTGAATGCCGCTGCTCGCGATCGGGTAGGAAATGAAACGTGCCCGCCCGCCACTGGCGGCTCTTCCGCGAGTGAACCAGGTGCGGCCAGATAGAGCGGCCGCCATACCGTCCGCGCCAACGGCCACTCGGATTCCTCGCGGACGCTGCTGATTGTGCGTCCATCCTCACGCACCTCGAGGCGAACCGATCGTCGAGCGGGCGCCGAGCCGTCGAGTACGCCGCGGACGAAAGTGAGTTGTTCGTCGAGCGCTTCGTCGGAGTAGAACGTCGACCACTTGCCGGTGCGGTGGGTGTAGAGACGCGCGTGCGTGGACCCGGCGTTGGTGAACACCCGCATGGAGCCACGGCTGTGCAGCGACTGGTCAGTGAAGCTGCCGCACACGAGAGCCGGCACATCGATCTTCGACAGGTCGGGCGTCAGCGACGCCCAAAACTCATCGCGAAGGGGATGTGCTCCCTGCATCGCCAGCAGGTCATACTCTTGCCGGATGGTGCGTCGCAGCACGGTGCCCCAGACGCGCATAAATCCCTTTTCGCGGATGCCTCCCGGCATTGCGAAGTCGCGGTAGGGGTCGGAGAAGCCTTCCCAAGGGACGATCGCGCTCAGCGCCGGCGGTCGCAAAGCCGCGGCACCGTACTGGCTGATTGCCAGATAGGACACCCCGATCATCACGACCCGTCCATCGCTCCACGGCTGCTCACCGGCCCACTGCACGACGTCGTATACGTCACGTCCCTCCTGCGGCGACAGCAGTTGCGCGGTGCCCTCGGAGTGGCCGCACCCGCGCAGGTCGGCGTTCACCACGGCAAAACCCCGTTCGACCCACCACACCGGGTCGGGCGCCTCCCAGCCCGTCAGCGATGAGAACGTCAGCGGTTCGGGTTGCCGCATGATGCGGTACTGAAACGAATAGCTCCACCGGCCGCGGCGGCGCGTTGGCAGGTTATCCTTTCCGTACGGATGAATCGAGAGAATTACCGGCCTCCGGTCCTCGCCCTGGGGGCGATACACGTTGGCCCGCAACGTCGTTCCGTCTCTCGTTATGACGGGCAGGTCGCGCTCGATCGCTATGTCCGACGGCGCCTGGTAAACCGTGATCGGCGGACGGAGCACTCCGCGCACCCGCTTGATCAGGTACGGCAGCACCCCCGGCCGCCGCCACGGTCGATCCAGGATCGGTAGCGTGGCGTTCACTAGGAAAGTTTCGCGAGCTCTGCTTGCATCTGGTCGAGAATTCGAAGCGTCTCATCGCGAGGCTCGGTCGGCAGCTCTAGCAAAATTCTTTCAACACCGAGGTCGGCGTAGCCTGCAACAGCCTTCGCCGTCTGATCTCCCATATGGATGTTGATGACCGGAACGTCGTGGTCGGCGACAGCGCGCAGTTCCTTTAGCTGAGCCGCCAGAACTTTCGCTGACGGGGTCATCGAGAGCCACCCGGCCTCCAGCCGGGCGATCCGCGGATAAATCGCAGGCCCGCCCCCTATATAAATCGGCGGGTACGGCCGCGTAATCGGCTTCGGCCAACTGTAGATCGGGTCGAAATCCACGAATTCCCCGTGGAATTCGGCCTTCTCCTGCGTCCAGATTTCGATCATCGCGCGCAGCCGCTCGTCAGACACGCGTCCGCGCACCGCGGGATCGACACCATGGTTGGCGATCTCTTCGCGCAACCAGCCCACGCCGACCCCAAAGCAGAACCGTCCCTCGGACACCAGATCGAGGGATGCAACCTCTTTGGCCGTCAGGATCGGGTCGCGTTGCGGGAGCAACGCGATACCGGTGCCCAAAAGCAGTGTCTGGCTGGCGACCGCCGCCGCCGTCAACGCTACGAACGGATCCAGGGTGCGGTAATACTTCGGTGGGATCGGGCCACCCATCGGATAGGGGGTCTTCGCGTCGACGGGGATGTGGGAGTGCTCGGCGAGGAACAGTGAGTCAAACCCCCGCTGCTCGAGCGCCTGGGCGAGCTCCGCCGCGCCAATGCCATCGTCGGTGACAAATGTCAGAACACCGAACCGCATGCTCAACTTGCCGGGACCTCACTTGCCTTGGTCCGGCGCGTCGCGCCCCACAGCCCGACGCCGACGCCGACGATTGCCCCACCAAGACCGATGATCTTCTGTGAGCGCGTCAGCTGGTCGTGCACACTCATCCCGCCGAGTAGGTCGGCCGCGTCGGCGCCACCGGATGCGAGGAACCAGCCGCGGGTGTTTTGGCCACGCAGCCCCGCAGCCAGGAGCAGCCCACCAATCAGGGCATCGCGGTAACCCATCGAATGCAGCAGCAGTCGGGACTGCGCGTCGGGGTCGCCAGGACTACCCCAGAGCCGGTCCGCGCGAACCGGGTCGACGAGGAACGAGATACCCGAGGCGAGTCGGATGCTGCCCGCAACTAGCGCGGCACGGTCAATCGGCATGGCCGCAGCCTAATACTGCCCATCAGTTGGCTGGACATGCGTCCGCGATCTGTATCGAAGCCGGCCAAGTTGCCATCATCAGCCCGAAGCCCTTTCCATCCGCGTCTGAAGTTGCGGTACGCGCCGAAGCGGGGCCATCGCCCGGTCAGCCCGGTCAAACCAGACAGACAAACCGCACCTCCAAGCTCCGTCAGCTTCTCAGCTTCTCAGCTACCAGTTGACTATCGCCGAACTGATGGGTATCTCAGGCATACTCGGCACCCCGGGTCGTGCACCCACACCGATCACCTTCGCCAGATGCAAGGTGCCGACCTGGTGGTCTCATTCCTGGGCTCGATAGTTTCCTGGCCGGCGCTGCTGTTTTCCAATGTTTGTATGACCTAAAGAAATCGGCACCCGCGTACCATTGACAATTGCGTCAATTCTTGACAATAATCGAGAGCAGATTCTCATAATTTGGTTCGCATCAATGCTGAGATGGAGGGGCCGTGACTGGTGAGCGCCCAAAAGCGTGGAAGAATCCGCTCGCGTGGCCGCCGCACTCGATCGCTGAGGCTGTCTTAGCTGCTAATCCAGTGAAAACCGTCGCCAGAAGCCATGCGCGGCTTGGGCTTACGTTTAGCGATGCGGCGCACACATACGACCTTGCCGACTACGTCCGCAAGGCATTCAGTGAATATCCGGGCACCTACGATGCCTCGACTTGAGGCTGGGAGGATCAGGTTCACCGACATGGAAGCCGTCCACAGGGGCCGCCCCAAGCTCGAACCGAATCCGCAGGTCCGGGAGGCAATCCTGGAGGCTGCACTTGCCATCGTGCACGAACACGGGCTCGACGGGTTGTGCGTCGGCCAGGTGCTCGCTCGAGCGCAACTGAGCACACGAGCGTTCTACCGACATTTCGACTCCAAAGAAAAGTTAGTCACGGCGATGTTCCTGGAAATCGCCCGTACTGAGATGGCGCGGCTGAAAGAGCAAATGGCCAACCAGGGGCCGGTTGGCGCCGTAGTTGCCTGGATTGAAGGGCGCCTGGATTTGGCCTTCAACCAACCAGTCGACACCCGCGAGTTGTCGCGCGAGGCGTACGCACAGGTCTTTGCCTCACCCGAACTTTTCTCGCCCGCCTACGGCGAGGTTGTGCGCCCACTCAGCGAGCAGATCGATCGCGGGACGCGTCTGGGGCTCTTCGCCGACGGGGATCCGGTCGAGGAGGCAATGTCGATCCACGGCGTCGTCTGGGCGAACGTCGTACGCCAGTGGGCGACAGGGGGTTGCGATCCAAACGACGTGCGACAGCGAGCCCTACGCTTCTGCCTGCGCGGCCTGGGGGTCGCCGATGTAAGCGCTGCGATCACCGTCAACAAGAAATGTGTTGCGCAGGCCTGAGAACCTTCATTTAGGGACAGCCCGTTTACACTGGTCGGCCCAAGAGCATCGATTGCACGGGATTTGCTTCGACGGACGCCAAGCGGTTGCCGTAACCATTAGCCTTATGCCTGGCACGCGCGCGCGGTTGGCGGGTTAGGAGTCGGCGATGGGTGACACGACCGCGGATTCGCGGGAGGGTGAGCAGTTCGGGCAGTATCTGCTGCGGCGACTGGTCGGCCGCGGCGGCATGGGCGACGTCTACGAGGCTGAAGACACGGTGCGGGAACGGATCGTGGCGCTGAAGCTGATGTCTGCGACGCTGTCGGGCGATCCGGTCTTCCGGGCACGCATGCAGCGCGAGGCCCGCACCGCGGGACGGCTGCAGGAACCCCACGTGGTGCCGATTCACGACTTCGGCGAGATCGACGGGCAGCTCTATGTGGATATGCGCCTGATCGACGGCTCGGACGTGGCCGGCATGTTGAGCCGCTATGGGGCAATGTCCCCGCCCCGGGCGGTAGCGATCGTCCGCCAGATCGGCTCGGCGCTCGATGCCGCGCACGTCGCCGGGGTGCTGCATCGCGACGTTAAGCCGGAGAACATTCTGGTCAGCTCGGATGACTTCGCCTATCTCGTCGATTTCGGGATCGCCAGCGCCACCACCGACGAAAAGCTGACGCAGATCGGCACGACGGTGGGCACCTTCAAATACATGGCCCCCGAGCGGTTCACCGACGCCGAAGTGACCTATCAGGCCGACATCTACGCATTGACCTGCGTGTTGTACGAGTGCTTGACCGGATCGCCGCCGTACCGTGGTGACCAGATTAGCGTGATGAGCGCACACCTGAACCAGGCCATCCCAAGGGCCAGCACACTGCGTTCGGGCATTCCGGTCGCTTTCGACCAGGTGATCGCCACCGGCATGGCCAAGAATCCCGCGGACCGCTACGCCACCTGCGGTGATCTCTCAGCGGCCGCGTTGGCCGCGCTGGCCTCACCCGATCGGGACCGTGCCACCGACATTTTGCAGCGCAGCCAGGTGTCGAATCCGCCGGCCGCATTTGCCGGCCCGCCGCCGGGCGGTTTTGCGCCTAATGCGCTGGGGAGCCACTCTGCGCCGCACGGGTGGCCCGCGCAATCGGGTCGCGTGCCGTACCCGACCGGATGGTCTGGCGCCTCGTGGGGTCAACCGTTGCTTCAGGCGCCCCCAAACAAGCGCAAGCCCTGGCTGTGGGTGGGCCTTGCCGGCGTCGTCGTCGCGGCGCTCGTGGGCGTGGCGGTCGTGATCGCCCATCCGTGGCAGTCGTCCCGGTCGTCCCACTCGTCCCCGGCACCACCACCACCGCCGCCGGACGCGGTTGCGCTCCGCGTCCTCGACGACGGTGCGTACATCGGTAGCTCGGTGGCACCGGTAACCATCGACATCTTCAACGAACCCATGTGCCCCCCGTGCGGCAGCTTCATCAGGTCGAATGCGAGCGATATCGCCACCGCGGTGAACAACAAGAAACTCGCGGTGCGCTATCACCTGCTGAGTTTTCTCGACGACAAGTCGCACAGCAAGAACTACTCGACCCGCGCGGTAGCGGCTACGTACTGCGTTGCAGCGCAGAACAACCCGAAGATCTACGACGACTTCTACTCCGGTCTCTTCGCCAGCGATTTCCAGCCTCCGGAGGGTGCCGCAGAAGATCGCACCGACAGCGAACTGGCGCAACTGGCCAAAACCGTCGGCGCCGATCCTTCGGTGATCACCTGCATCAAATCAGGAGATGACGTCGCCCTCGCCAGAGCGAAGATCGCAGCCGGAAACGCGACGCTGGCCGGGCTCAATGCCAATGGCACGCCGTTCGTGTGGGACGGCTCCAAGGTGGTGAACTACCAGGATCCGGGGTGGCTCACGAAGCTGATCGGGTAACCAACGACCACAGCTGCATCAGAGCCAAGACCAGGACGCCGACCACCAATCCGATCACCGCCGACACCACGGCGTTGGCTAGCCGGGCCAAGCCCTCCAGACTGTGCCAGCCCAGGTGATCGCTGCCCGCCAGCAGTATGTGGCCGCCGACCCAGAGCATCGCGACCATGCCGACCGCGGAAAGTAGCGAGAGCAATTTCGGCATGAAGGCAACGAGGCCCCGGCCGACCGTCTGCCCGATCCGGGATGCGGTCGCCGTGAGGTGCAGGCCTACGTCATCCATCTTGACGATGACGCCGACGACGCCATACACCGCAATGGTGAGGGCCACGGCGACAACGATGAGGATGATGAGTCGCGGCACGAATGCCTGGTCGGCCACCTCGTTGAGGGCAATCACCATGATCTCGGCCGACAGGACCAAGTCGGTACGGATCGCCCCGGTCACCACCTCGTTCTCGGTTGCCGGCACGGCGTGGGCGTGCTGACCACGGATGGCGCCCCACAGCTTCTCGGCGCCTTCGTAGCTCAAGTACGTGGCGCCGAACATCAGGATCGGGATCAGCAGCCGCGGCGCGAACTGGCTGAGCAGCATCGCGACGGGCAGGATCAACAGCAGCTTGTTGCGCAGGGATCCGAACGCGATCTTTTTGATGATCGGCAGCTCACGCTCGGCGGCGATCCCGTGCACGTATTGCGGCGTCACCGCTGTGTCGTCGATGACCACACCGGCGGCCTTGGCGGTCGCCCGGCCGGTCGCGGCGGCCAGTCGCGCCAGAACCGCAACGTCGTCCAGGAGTCCGAAAAGCCCCGCGCTCATCGCGGGGGCGACGTCAGCCGGTCGTATCGGGGGTCGGAGCGGTCCCGGCTCGGTGTCCAGTACTTCGCGTCATCACCTGGAAGGGTGACGTCGGGCACTACCCGTCGGTATTGGACCTTCCATTTGCCGTCGAAGCGCCGGAAGTAGTCGATATAGCGGCCGTAGGAAGCCATCGTGTGGCCACCGGCCACCGCGTGCATGACGAAGAACGTCTCGCCCCAGGCTTCGTCGCCCTGGACGTCGAACACCGACTGGCCGAGCAGATGATGCATTGCCGTCAGACGGACGGAACTCGCTGACGCACAGATCATCTCGGCGAATCCGCGGCCCGATCCCTTGAATGCGCCGTGGTCGTCGTAGGACTCCTCGGCGTAGCAGTCGATGATCGCCTCCCGGTCGGCGCGGTCGACCGCCGCGGACAACACCGCCAGCAGCTCGGCCAGCGCCAGCTTGTCGAGCCACTTCTGCATTTGACCGCCTTTAGTCGTACGTTCAGTCATGGAGCTCAGAATTTCACCATCGGCGCGGGATGTAACGGCGACGCGCGCAGGCCTCGGCCAAAGGCCTTGAACAGCATGGGCCGCAAGCCATTTGCCGGGTACTCGGCGACGAGCGCCCGGTAGCACGCGCGTGACACGCCGGGGGCGATCAGGCCCGCGGTGACATCGGTCAGGTCGGCGCGGCGAAACGCTTCGACTAGGGGGTCATTGTGCCGCGCGCGGCGCAGGCGATGGTGCTCACTGATCAAGCTGGAAACCAGACTCGAGTGCGGCTCGTCGGACTCGTCCAGGGCGGCAACGGCACGGCGCACCGACGGCCCCAGGTAGTCCCAGGTTCCGTCGAACCAGATTCCCGCATCGTGGAAAAACGCGGCCACGCCAAGCGGACTCGCAACCGCTGCGGGCACGTCGCACTGCAGCCCGACAATTCCAATCACCCGATGAACGTGGCCGCGGTAAGTCGGCAGATCTCCCCCGAAGACCGCGGCGTTGGCCTCGAAGAGGCTGTCGGCGACTTCATGGGCGCGGTCGATGGACGCGGTAGTCACGCTCGCGACAGGCTCAGGGCGTCGGCGGTGGCGGCCAGCGCGGCCAGATGCTCGTCGACCGATGTGAGCCCCGCGCCCATCGTGTTGACGGACAGGTGAGTCGCCCCGGCGCTTCTCCATCGTTCGACGTCGTCGACCAGTGTCTGCAGACCGTCGGGGACCCAGATGGCTCGACCTTCCATCCCTATCGTGGCCGGATCCCGTCCGGCTTCGATCGCCGCAGCGTCGACAATGGCCTTGGCCTCGTCCAGTTTCGGGCCCGGCGCCGCCATCGGAAACCATCCGTCGCCGAGGCGACCGGTGCGCCGTAAGGCCCGTGGCGACGAGGGTCCGAACCAAATCGGGATCGGCCGCTGAATCGGCAACGGGGCCAAGCCTGCACCGGTCACGCGCTCGGTTGGCCCGTCGTGAGTGACGGTCCGTTCGGTCCACAAGCGACGCATCAGCGCGACCTGCTCTTCGCTGCGCGTGCCCCGGTTCGAAAAGTCCTTGCCCAGCGCTTCATACTCGACGGCGTTCCAGCCCAGCCCAACCCCGAGGCGAAAGCGGCCGTTGGTCAGCAGATCCACCTCGGCCGCCTGTTTGGCCACCAGCGCCGTCTGGCGCTGCGGAAGGATGATGATGCCGGTCACCAGCTCGAGCGATGTGATGGCGGCGATGTAGCCATACAGCACGAACGGTTCGTGGAACGTCGTGTCAATGTCGTACGGGCCCGCCCACCCTTGGTGGATCGCCGGGTCGGCTCCGACCACATGGTCATAGGCAAGCAAGTGCGCGTAGCCGAGCTGCTCGACACCCTGGGCGTAGGCGCGGACCGCGCCCACGTCACCACCGAGCTCGGTCTGGGGGAATACGACGCCGATCTGCATGGCGCCAATCTACGTGAGGCGAATTCCTCAATCTGTAATGTTTCTACATGCCCGAATCGAGCCGAACGACCAGCGTTCATCACGTGGTGTTCGCGGTGCCGCCCGAACAGCTGCCCGAGGCCGTCCAGTTCTTCTCCGAGTTGGGCTTTCGATTCCAGGACATCGCGGTCGAAGACGTGGGCCTTCGCGTGCTACTGGACTGGGACGGCGGGCTTGAGCTGGTGACGCCGCTGTCCCCTGGGGCTGACGGCGCCGCCGCGGTGACGGACTTCCTGCAACAAAACGGCCCCGGCGTGTATTCGGTGGTGATCCGTGTCGGTGACGCTCCGACCGCTGAGCAGGTGGCGAAACGCTACGGCGCGCAGACCAGGTTTCACCAGCATCGCAGCGGCGAGGGTTTCGAGCTCGACGAGATCGAACTCTCGGTGCTTGGACTTCCTCTGACGTTCCTGTCCACCGATCTGCCCTAACCGGTTAACTGCCGTGCAACTCGATATATGCGGCGATCACATCGACCAGCGCTTGGCGGTCGCGCGTGGAATCCACCGGTTCTGGCCACGTCATCTGGGCGACCACCAGCCCCCGCAGAGTGGCCCAGATGAGGTTGCCGATCCGGCCGGCATGCGGCGCGGACAGTCCTTCACCCAGATGCCGGCCCAGCGCGGACAGGGTAGCCATCAGGTCAGCGAGGTGGGTGTTGGCGACGGCGTCGCGAAGGCCGCGCGTGGAGATGAGAATCTCCAGGGCGGCCATCGAAGTAGGACTGGAGAACGCATCCCAGATCGTGTCCACGACGAACGCGGTGCGCGCCGCAACGCTGCCCTCGCGGACGGCTTGTGTGGGTAGCGCATCCAGGGCGTCGAGTAATTCGCCGAAACCCTTGTCCACCACGGCCATCAGCAGACCGTCCAGATCGCCGAAGTGGTACTGGACCACCCCCCAGGTCAGCCCGGCGCGGTCGGTGATGTGCCGGACGCTGGGCGGAGCGAATCCCTCGTCCAGGATGCAGCGCACCGTCTCGTCGATGACGACCGTGCGCGTGCGTTCGGCGCGAGCCTGGGTGCCGGTGGGCGGACGGCGGGGCGCGGTCATGGCGTCCGGGCTACCAAAGGACGCCCCGAACGTGGTCGGTCGGCCGTAGATCATGTGCGGCCAGGATGCCGCCGGGGGCCCGGCACACGGCATCGATGACGTTGACGGCGCGGGCCGCCGTCGCGATCACCCCGCCCTGGTTGTGGTCGATACCCGAGGTGCCGACGTGGGTGTTGATCGTGACTCCTGGGCTGCCCTCGACGACGACGCGATGCACACCGGGATGTCCGTCGGGTGGATACGCCCAGTCCGGCGCCGCGACCTCGGTCAGCCGGTTGACGTGTTCCATGGTGATCACCACGTCCCCACCGCGGACGCCTTCCACCGCAAAGCGAACGGCCGCGACCCGACCGGGCTCGACATTCATCATGGCGCACTCGATCAGTTCGGGCGTGACCCACTTCTCGACCCGCTCCCGGACCTCGTCGAGCTCGATGCCGAGATCGACCGCCAAGCTGCGAACCTGGGCGCCCCACATCGATGAGAGCACACCGGGCGAGAACATGATCGGGGTGTGATCGGGCTTGGTACCGAAACCGAAACTGACACCGGTGAATTCGGCGTCAGCGTAACTGCCGTAGTCAAAGACCTCCTGCACGGTGACCGCAGTGGCCCGGGCGGCCAGGCTCAGCGCGGTGTAAACCAGGGTGTCGCCGGAGAACCCCGGATCGATTCCGTTGATGTACAACGTCGAATCACCGTCCGCGCAAGCCTGCACGAGGGGTTCACGCAGCCAGCCGTCGGCCTGGTCCGGTGCCACCAGCCAGACAAACGAGGTACCAACGACATTCGTGCCGGCCCGCAGGAAGCCCGCGATCTCGCCCAACGCTTCTTTCGGGCGCGTCTCGGCCTGGGAGGTGTAGACAACGCAATCCGCGCCCAAGGCGACCAGCGCGTCGATGTCGTCGGTGGCCACTACGCCCGTCGGTTCCGCGAGACCGCACAAGTCGGCCGCGTCGCACCCGATCTTGTCCTGGCCGCGTGCATGGAGCCCGACGAGTTCCAGGTCGGGACGCTCGATGATGGTGCGCAGCGCGTGAATACCGACGTTGCCGGTGGAGAACTGAATGACACGACGCGTCATAGCAGGTCCGTGATCGTTTTGAGGCCGGCTTCATAGAGCACGCCGGGCATCATGCCGCCATCGATCTCGATAGTGGTGCCGTTGATGAAGTCGGCCTCGCCGGAGGCCAGGAACACGCAGGTACGACCGACCTCGGCCGGCTCGCCGCCGCGCTTGAGGGGCAGGGCGTCGAAGTACGTCGAACCGGTCGGGTCGTCCTTGGGTAACACGAACGAACGAAAGTTCTCGGTAATGGTCGGCCCGAGCGCGACGCAGTTGACACGCGCATGGGGGCCCCATTCCTCGGCGAGCGAGCGGGTCAGGTGGTTGAGACCGGACTTCGCCGCGCCGTAGGACACCAGCGTCGGGGAGCCGGCGGGGTGTCCGGCGCCGCTGGAAACGTTGATGATGCAACCCGTTCCGTCCTGGCTCTGCATTTGGCGGTAGGCGCGGATGGCGAACCACATGGGGCTGATCAGGTTCATCTGAATCGCGAAGGCGTGAAACAGGACAGTGCGCTCGAAGTCGTCGTCGGAGCGTGGCGCGCCCTGGATCTTGGACACCAGAGCCGGAATGTCCTCGACGTGGGGGGCGGGAACGGTACCGCCGGCGTTGTTGACCAGAATGTCGAGCCGACCGTGGCGTTCGACAACCGTGGTGACCATTGCGTCGATCGCATGGTAATCACCTTGGTCACAGATCATTTGGTCGCTGCGTGCCGCCCAACCCGCCTCAGCGTCGATGCCGGGGATAGCCTCCATCGCTGAGCGTGAGCAGCCGATGACGAAGGCCCCCGCCCGCAGTAATTCGTGAGCGATGCCGACGCCGACACCTCGGCTCGTGCCCGTCACGATCGCGACCTTGCCGTCGAGCACGCCCATGGCACAGCCCCTCTGCTGTTCGATCCCGACAGTGCGGGCACCTCGCCGAAAAATTACACGTGTAATTGTTCGACGGCAAGACAGGTGTTGTCGGCCTAGTTGTTGTGAATGGGTGCTCTAGCCTGATTGGGTGAACGGTCAGGCGCTTGGGCTGGACGAGCTACCCAAACCGGTTGGGTACGTGCTTGGCGGGGGGGCCAGCCTTGGCGCGATCCAAGTGGGCATGCTTCAGGCGCTCAGCGAGTGCGAAGTCACTCCCGATCTCGTCGTCGGAACCTCGGTTGGGTCGCTCAACGCCGCGGTCATCGCCGCGGACCCGAAGGGCGCGGTGAACCGGCTCTCGCACGTGTGGGCACGGATGACGCGAGATCAGGTGTTCCCGGGCGGTTTGCTCGCCCAAGCCTTGCTGCTGCAGAGGGTCAAGACGTACCTGTTCCCCAACACCGGACTCGCCGCGGTGATAACCGAGTTTGTCGGGCAGGCAACGACATTCGCTGATCTGACACTGCCGTTCGCCGCAGTCACGACGGATATCGCCACCGCTCGGCCACACGTTGTGCGTGACGGTCCGCTGCTGCCCGCTCTGCTGGCCAGCACGGCGATCCCGGGCATCTTCCCATTTGTCGACCTCGACGGTCACCAGCTCTACGACGGCGGTCTGGTGGCCAACGTCCCGATGCGCCAAGCGGTCGAGATGGGGGCACGTTCGTTGGTGGTGCTCGACTGCAACTTTCCAGGCCAACTGCCGGGTTCGACTGACACCATCGCCGACATTCTGCTCTACACGGCGATGGTCGCGATGCGCACACAGTCCGCGCTCGAGGCTCCTGTGATCGCCGCGGGCATCCCGGTCGTGTACCTCCCCGGGCCCGCGCCCAGACTGGTTTCGCCACTTGACTTCACACACACTGCCGCGTTGATCGAGGCCGCGTATGTGTCCGCTCGCTCGTTCCTGGAGCAACTGCGCATCACAGGTCCGGGCTTGTACGGATCCCCGTCCCCCTGAACGTCTCGGCGCGCATACAAGGAACCAGCGCGTTGGAACGTCTGCCCCACGAACGCTATTTGAGTCTTCTGCTCACCCCGGGGAAAGCCAGTGTGTTCTCCGCCGGAGTCACCTC
>Ga0182014_10003083_pt1 | contig 20379 bp, 14 predicted proteins | sample 612S2DmetaG_FD_120489 | JGI IMG/M metagenome (GOLD analysis project Ga0182014, IMG submission 120489) | Permafrost microbial communities from Stordalen Mire, Sweden - 612S2D metaG | ecosystem: Environmental > Terrestrial > Soil > Wetlands > Permafrost | place: Sweden: Stordalen | collected... | reverse complement strand
GTCTCGGGCGCGTCGGCGAGAACCTCGCCCGACAAGGCGTCCATCAGTTCGGTCTGGCCGTTGCCGGCGATGCCGGCGACGCCCAGGATCTCGCCGGGCGAGACGGCGAAGCCGACCCCCTTGAGATCGGCGCCGAACGGATGGGGCGACTTGACGCTGAGATTGTCGACCACGAGCCTGGGCTTCACGCCCTCGGCGCGGACCCGCCGGCGGCGCGAGGGCGGGTCCAGTTGCGCGTTGATCATCAGTTCGGCCAGTTCTTTCGCGCTCTTTTCGCTGGGGACGCAATGGGCGACCACCCGGCCGAGGCGCATGATGGTCGCCGCGTCGCAGAGCGCGCGAATCTCGTCGAGCTTGTGGGAGATGTAGAGGATCGAGCAGCCCTCGGACGCCAGCCGCCGCAAAGTCTCGAACAGCTTCTCGACTTCCTGCGGCGTCAGCACCGAGGTCGGCTCGTCCATGATCAGCAGGCGCGGATTCTGCAACAGGCAGCGCACGATTTCGATGCGCTGGCGCTCGCCGACCGAGAGATCGTGCACCGTCTGGTCCGGGCTCAGCGGCAAGCCGTATTTCTGCGAAATCTCGGCGATCCGCTCGCGCAAGTCGGCGCGGGCCTTGCGGTCGTTCATGCCGAGGGCGACGTTCTCGGCGACGGTGAGCGACTCGAACAGCGAGAAATGCTGAAACACCATGCCGATGCCGAGCCGGCGCGCATGGGCGGGGCTCTGCATCGCCACGGGCGCGCCGCGCCAGACGATCTGGCCGGCGTCGGGCCGCACGACGCCATAGATGATCTTGACCAGCGTGCTCTTGCCGGCGCCGTTTTCCCCCAGCAGCGCATGGATTTCGTGGCGCGCGACGGTCAGGTCGACGCGGTCGTTGGCCAGGCAACCGGGAAATTGTTTGGTGATCCCCCGCAGCGACAAATATGGGCCGTCGTCGACCGCGGTCCTCTGGAGCATGGCGCCCAAACCTCTTCCGCCTCTCGCCGCGGCCTGCAAATACCGGACCGGCGCGCGCCGGCGCTTCGCCCCTCTTCGACGTTCTCGAAAGGCAGGCGCGCCCGCCGCCCGTCCCGTTCCATGCTCGCACGCCGGCTCGCGCCCGCCAAGCCTCAACCGAGACCGGCCTCAGCAGGGCGCTCGCCGTCGGCGGCGGCGCGGCCGAACCGAAGCCATTTGCCGGCGCATAACGCCTTTTCGAGCCGACTCTAGGCCACGCGCGCCGTCGGCGTCGGCCCGGCCTTGCGCACGTCGTCGTCGACGTGCCGCTCGAATTTGGCGAAATTGTCCCTGAACATGGCGACCAGACGCGTCGCCGTCTCGACGAATGCGGTCTTGCTCGCCCAGGTCTTGATCGGTTCGAGGATGTGCGGCTCGACCCCCGGCGCCGAAGTCGGCACCGCCAGACCGAAATACGGGTCGGCGCGGAAACCGGCGCGATTGAGCGACCCATTCAACACGGCGGCCAGCAGGCGCCGCGTCGTCGGGATGGGCATGCGCCGCCCGACCCCTTGCTTTCCGCCCGTCCATCCCGTGTTGACCAGCCAACAATCGACATGGTGCCGCTCGATCAGGTCGCGCAGCAGATTGCCGTAAACCGAGGGGTGGCGCGGCATGAACGGCGCGCCGAAGCAAGTCGAAAACGTCGCCGACGGCTCGGTGACGCCGTCTTCCGTGCCCGCCACCTTCGCCGTATAGCCGGAGAGGAAGTGATACATCGCCTGGCTCGGGTCGAGCTTGGCGATCGGCGGCAGCACGCCGAAGGCGTCGCAGGTGAGCATGACGATGTTTCGCGGCGGGCCGCTGCGGCCGGTCGTGCAGGCGTGGGGGATGAACTCGAGGGGATAGGCGACGCGGGTGTTCTCGGTCTTCGAGGCGTCTTTGAAATCGGGCGCGAAGGTCACGGGATCGAGCGTCACGTTCTCCATCACCGTGCCGAACCGCTCCGTGGTGGCATAAATCTCGGGCTCGGCTTCGCGCGACAGATTGATCGCCTTGGCGTAGCAGCCGCCCTCGAAATTGAACACGCCCGCCCCGCCCCAGCCGTGCTCGTCGTCGCCGATCAGGGTCCGGGTCGAATCGGCCGACAAGGTCGTCTTGCCGGTGCCGGAAAGCCCGAAGAAAATCGCCACGTCGTCGTCTCCGCCGGAATTGGCGGAGCAATGCATCGGCAACACCCCGACTTCGGGCAGGACGTAGTTGAGATAGGTGAACACCGACTTCTTCATTTCGCCGGCGTAGCGGGTGCCGCCGACCAGCACGATGCGACGCGAAAAATCGCAGGCGATCACGGTTTCGGTGCGGCAGCCATGGCGCTTCGGATCGGCGCGAAACGACGGCAGATCGACGATCGTCAGATCGGGCAGGAAATCGTCGAGTTCGCTCATCGCCGGCCGGATCAGCAGATTGCGAATGAACAGCGAATGCCAGGCCAACTCGGTGAAGACGCGGGTCTTGACGCGCGCCGACGGGTCGGCGGCGGCGTAGAGGTCTTGCACGAACAACTCGCGGCCCTTGGCGTGCTCGAGAAAATCGCCGAGCAAGATATCGAACTGGTCGCGCGAGATCGCGCCGTTGTTGTCCCACCAGACGGTCTTTTCGGTCGAAGCGTCGCGAACGACGAACTTGTCTTTCGGGCTGCGGCCGGTGTGCGCGCCGGTTTCGGCGACCAGCGCGCCGCCGGCGGCGATCTGCGCCTCGTCGCGGCGCAGCGCTTCGGCGTAGAGCTGCGGCGCCGGCAGGTTCCAGTAAACCGCTTTCAGGTCGTGAAAGCCGAACCGGTGCACGCCGTTGGCTGCGTTGAATGTCCCCGTCTGCCTCACCACGACTCCTTCCTGACGCCGGTCTTCGCCGCGCCAAAGCCGCCCATATCGGCTTTGGCCGCCCGCCATTCGATCGTTCGGCCTTGTTTCACGCCGACAAGCCGCGCTCGGCGCCGCTCCGCTTCGCCAGAGCTGAAAATCTCGTTCATCCAGGTATTACGCAAAATGGGCGACCGTTTTTGACTCTCGTCAATCTCGCCGTTTCTTGCCGCTCGCGCGCCGGTTCGCGGCGTCGGGTCGGGGGCTTGCCGCCGACGGCGCGGGCGAGCGGCCGCGCGAGGATGACCGCCGCGGCGTTCGCGAGCCGGCTCGGCTTCCGCGGCCCGCCGGCCCGGCTGGGGCGCCCCCTGCGGTCGGCGGCGACGGCGCAGCGCCGAGAGTCGGGCCTTCCCCGCCGTTCACCTCGGCGCCTGGCGCGCCGCAACGAGCCGCGCGTTGACCTGCGCGAGAAAGCCGACGAGGTCGTCGGTGACGAAGTCGACGTGGCCGCAGTCGGCCCCGCCATGATCCAGCGTTTCGCGATGGTCGGCGTGGCCGGGCCTGGGCGCGACCAGGGTCGTCGTCATGCCGCGCGCCTTGGGCGCGAGGAGATTCCGGGCGAGGTCTTCGAACATCGCCGCGCAGGCCGGATCGACTTCGTGAGTCCTAAAGAACGCCTCGTAGGCGAGGTCGGCGGGCTTGGGGACGAGCCCCGCCGCGACGATGTCGAAAGCGTCCTCGAACAGGCCGTCGAGCCCGAGCCGCTCCAGCGTGCGCAACGCGTGATCGCGAGAGCCGTTGGTGAAGATCAGCTTGCGCCCCGGCAGTCGCTCGATCTCGCGCGCCAGCGGCGGATTGGGCGCGAGCGTCGAGCGGTCGATGTCGTGGACGAATTCGAGGAACTCGTCGGCGCGCACGACATTTTCCTCGACCAGCCCGCGCAGCGTCGTGCCGTGGCGACGATAATAGTATCTCTGCAGCGCCCGCGCGGAGAGGCCGTCGAGCCCGCTGAGGCCCATCAGGAACAGGGCGATCCTCTGTTCGATCGCCGGCCATAGGGCGCAATCGGGCGGATAGAGCGTATTGTCGAGATCGAACACCCACGCCGAGACATGGCCGAACTTGCCGAGCAAATCGGCCTCGAAGCTTTGCGGCGGCAGAATCACGATCATGAGCGGCGTCTCATCCGATCCGCGGCGTTCGCGGCTCCGAGCGAGGAGCCTTAGCGGCTCCCGGCGCCGCGTCGCAACCCCTATCGGGCGAAGCCTGCGTGGAAATGATGGCGCGCGTGCGCGACCGCCTTGAGCATGAGACTGGAAAAGCCGGCGCCCTCCGCGGCGGCGGGTTCGATCCAGATCAGGCCTTCGGCGCCCGGCGGGCTCGAGTCGACTTCGGCGGCGTAGAGCGTCAGGCGCAGGGTGAAGTGGGTGAAGGCCTGCTCGACTTCGCCCGGCAGACGCCGCCAGGGCGCCGGGAAGGGCGCTTCGACCGCGCTCGCGTCCGCGCGCTCGGCCGCCTGCCACGGCCCGCCCGGCAATTCGAGCGTCCCGCCCAGCAGCCCTTCGAGCGGGCGCCGCCGCGCCAGGATCGCGCCGTCCGCGCGCCGGGCGAAGAACGCCGCGCCGACGCGGGCCGGCTTGCGCTTGGCGGCGGCGCGGCGAGGATAGGCCTCGGGCGCGCCGGTCGCCGCCGCCGCGCAAGCCCCCAGCAACGGACAGGCAGGGCAATTCGGCCGGCGCGGCCGGCAGATCAGCGCGCCGAGGTCCATCAGCGCCTCGGCGAAGTCGCCCGGACGCTCCGCCGGCGTCAGCGCCGCCGCCGCTTCGCCGATCCGTCGCCGCGCTCGCGCGATCGGGACCTCCAGAGCGTGAAGCCGCGCCAGGATGCGCGCGACGTTGCCGTCGACCGGGGCCGTCTTCGCGCCGTAGGCGATCGCCGCGACCGCGGCGGCGGTGTAGGCGCCGACGCCGGGCAGCGCGCGCAAGTCCGCTTCGCCGAGCGGGAAACGCCCGCCGCGCCGCGCGACTTCCTGCGCGCAGGCGTGCAGATCGCGGGCGCGGCGGTAGTAGCCGAGCCCGGAAAAAGCGGCCATCGCCTCGTCGAGCGAGGCCGCGGCGAGCGCTTCGACGCTTGGCCATCGCGCGACGAATTTCAGGAAATAGGGCGCCGCCGCCGTCGCGCTGGTCTGCTGCAACAGGATTTCCGACAGCCAGACGCGATACGGGTCGCGTTTCTCGCCGGCTCTCGCGCGCCACGGCAGGTCGCGGCGATGGACGTCCCACCAGGCGAGAACGCGGCGGGCGATTTCGCGCGGCTTCAAACGCGCGCCGGGAGGGGCTAGATTGTCGTCCATGAAGCGGACTCTACCCTCGGGCGCGCGATGACGAAACCGGCGCGCGAAAAGGCGCGCGGCTTCGCCGCGCCGCTCGGCTCGCTGATCGGGGCCGTGGTCGAGCCGACGCTCGCCGCGCGCGGGCTCGGCGAGATCAGCCTGATCATGGATTGGCCCGAAATCGTCGGCGCCGAAATCGCGCGCTACGCGCGCCCGATCGAGATCCAGTGGCCGCGGCGCGGCGCCAAGCGTCGCCCCGAGGAGAGCGTCGCCGCGACCCTGGTGCTGCGCGTCGACGGCGCCTTCGCGCTCGAGGCCCAGCACGCGCGCGCGATCATCGTCGAGCGCGTCAACGCGCATCTGGGTTGGCGCTGCGTCGAAAAGATCGCCTTCCGCCAAGGCCCGCTCGCCGAAACGAATAAGAAACGCCGCGCCGCGCCGCCGCCGAGCGCAAGCGCGCAGGCGCAGGCCCTCGCGCTCGCCGCGCCGATCGAGGACGAGGAGCTTCGCCTGGCCTTGGCGAAGCTCGGCGCACGGGCGATCGACAGGGCCGGGCGGACGCGGTAGAGCGTGGCCCGTCATTGCGACCCCGAGCGCAGCGAGGGGGAAGCAATCCACGGCGCAGCAGCCGCATGGATTGCTTCGTCGCTTCGCTCCTCGCCATGACGACGCTCGCTCGTTTGGCCAGCCAGAGGAGATGGCGAAAATTTCGACTTCCCCCAGCCCCCTGGCGGGCCGCCGCGTCGCCCGGATGAACGGCGTCGGCAACACAATTCTGGTGCTCGACCTGCGCGGCGCCGCGATCCTGCCGAGCCCCGACGAAATCCGCGCGATCCATCGCGCGCACGGCCTCGACTTCGATCAGTTGATGGCGCTGAGCGACCCGCGCGACCCCGCGAGCGTCGCGTTCGTGCGCATCTACAACCACGACGGCAGCGAGGCCGGCGCCTGCGGCAACGGCGCGCGCTGCGTCGCCGACCGGCTGGCGCGGCAAACGGGCGCCGACGCGTTGACGATCGAAACCAAAGCGGGGCTGATAGCCTGCGAACGTCTCGGCCCCTGGACCTGGCGCGTCGACATGGGCGCGCCGCGCCTCGCCTGGGACGAGATTCCGCTGGCGGAAAAAGTCGCCGACACGCGCAAGGTCGATATTCGCCTGCCCGGCGACGACGCGCCCGACTTCGGTCCGGCGAGCGTCGTCAACATGGGCAATCCCCACGCGGTCTTCTGGGTGAAGGACGTCGCCGCCGTCCCGCTCGAACGGGTCGGGCCGCGTTTCGAGACGCATCCGCTGTTTCCGCAAAAGGCCAACATCTCGTTCGCGCAAGTTCGAGCGCGCGACGCCATCGCCCTCAGGGTGTGGGAGCGCGGCGTCGGCGCGACGCTCGGCTGCGGCTCGGCCGCTTGCGCCGCGCTGGTCGCCGCGGCGCGCCTAGCGCTGACCGGCCGCGAGGCGCGCATCGCGCTTCCCGGCGGCGAATTGACGATCGAATGGCGCGACAGCGACGGCCACGCGCTGATGACCGGCCCGGTCGAGTTCGAGCGCGAGATCGAACTCGATTCCGCGCTGTTCGCGGCGGCCAGCGATTGAGGGCGGAGCGCCGATTGCGCCCGGCGGCGGCGGCGCGCTAAATGCCCGCCATGGCCGCGCCCGCTGATCGCCTCGTCATCGCCCTCGCGCAAATCCCCTCGATCGTCGGCGACATCGAGGGCAATCTGGCGCGCTTGCGCAAGGCGCGCGCCGAGGCCGCCAGCTTCGGCGCGGATATCGTCATGGCGCCGGAGCTCTATCTCGCCGGCTACCCGCCCGAGGATCTGGTGCTCAAGCCCGCCTTCCAGGAGGCGTGCCGCGCCGCCTGCGAAGCGCTGGCGCGCGACACCGCCGACGGCGGGCCGGCCGTGCTGGTGGGATTGCCGTGGGTCGACGGCGGGGCGCTCTACAACGCCGCGGCGCTGCTCGACGGCGGGAGGATCGAAGCGGCGCGCTTCAAGGTCGATCTGCCCAATTACGGCGTGTTCGACGAAAAGCGGGTGTTCAAGCCCGGTCCGGCGCCGGGGCCGGTCGTCTTTCGCGGCGTGCGCATCGGCGTCCCCATCTGCGAGGACATCTGGGCCCCCGACCCCATCGAATGCATCGCCGAGACCGGCGGCGAAATCCTGCTCGTTCCCAACGCCTCGCCTTACGAGCGCGACAAGCTGGCGATCCGGCGCAAGGTCGCGCAGGCGCGCGTCGCCGAGAGCGGCCTGCCGCTGATCTATCTCAATGCGGTCGGCGGCCAGGACGAAGTCGTCTTCGACGGCGCCTCGTTCGCATTGGACGCCGACGAGTCTCTCGCCTTTCAGGCGCCGGCGTTCCGCGCCTGCGTCTCGCACACTGTGTGGCGGCGCGGCGACAAGGGCTGGCGCTGCGTCGAGGGCCCGCGCGAGATCATTGAGGAGGGCGACGAAGCCGACTACGCCGCCTGCGTGATGGGCCTGCGCGACTACGTCGACAACAACCGCTTTCCCGGCGTGGCGCTCGGCCTTTCCGGCGGCGTCGATTCGGCGCTGTGCGCGGCGATGGCGGTCGATGCGCTGGGGGCTCAGCGCGTGCACGCGGTGATGCTGCCCTATCGCTTCACCTCGGAGGAATCGCTGCGCGACGCCGCCGCCTGCGCTCGGGCGCTCGGGGTTCGCTACGACGTCGTGCCGATCGCCGAGCCGGTCGAGGGGATCGAGCGCGCGCTCGCGCCGATGTTCAAGGGGCGTCCGCGCGACGTCACCGAGGAGAACGTCCAGAGCCGCACCCGCGGCCTGATCCTGATGTCGATCTCCAACAAGTTCGGCGCCATGGTGGTGACGACCGGCAACAAGTCGGAAATGTCGGTCGGCTACGCCACCCTCTACGGCGACATGAACGGCGGCTTCAATCCAATCAAGGACCTCTACAAGATGGAGGTCTTCCGCCTCGCGGCGTTGCGCAACCGCTGGAAACCCGCCGGCGCGAAGGGGCCGGACGGCGAAGTCATCCCGCCCGCCATCATCGTGCGCCCGCCCTCGGCGGAGCTGCGCGAGGACCAGAAGGACGAGGATTCGCTGCCGCCCTATCCGGTGCTGGACGCGATCCTGCTGCGCCTGGTCGAAAAGGAAATGCGCGTCGCCGACGTCGTCGCCGAAGGCTACGACGCGGAAACCGTGCGCAAGGTCGAGCGGCTGCTGTATCTCGCCGAATACAAGCGCCGGCAATCGGCGCCGGGCGTCAAGGTCGGACCGAAGAATTTCGGCCGCGACCGTCGCTATCCCATAGTCAACCGCTTCCGCGACTCCGGCGCGCCGCTGCAAGCCCCCGACGCCTCGATCGCGCCGCGCAAGAGCGAGGGGACGAGCGAGCGGTTCGAGGAGTAGGGGACGGCGGCGCGCACCTTCTCCCCTTGCGGGAGAAGGAAGGGGCGTCCTCAATTGTCCAAGAAGCTCCTCAGCTTCCTCTACCGGCTCGGGTGCTTGAGCTTGCGCAACTCAGGCGTCGAGATAATCGGCGACGGCGGTCGGCGGCGGGACGGGAAGTCCATCCTCCTTGAGGCCCTCGATGTGGAAGCGGATCGCCTCGCGCAACTCGCGCTCGACATCCGCGACGGTTTCGCCAGTCGCGACGCAGCCTGGAAGGTCGGGAACGTAGGCGGAATAATTGTCGCCCGCATTTTCGATCACGACGGCGTAGCGCATCAACGTTTCTCCATGACCCCGGCCTGCTTCATGACGCTGTTCAGCGTCCCAGGCGCGATATCGTCCGAAGGCTTGCCCGCGATGGTCACGCGACCCGGCTTGATCGGGTGTTTGAACTGCCTCTGGCTGCCGCGTGTCGCGATTTGGACCCATCCGTCATTTTCCACAAGCCGGATCACGTCGCGAACCTTCATGCCATCTCCGAGCGCCGCCCGCCGGGCCCCTCCTCCGGCGACCCCTCATCCCTCGGCCTTCGGCTGCAGCCTTCCCCCGCAAGAGGAGAAGGGAGAGGCGTCCTCAATTATCCAAGAAGCTCCTCAGCTTCCGGCTCCTGCTCGGGTGCTTCAGCTTGCGCAGCGCCTTGGCCTCGATCTGGCGGATGCGCTCGCGGGTGACCGAGAACTGCTGACCGACCTCTTCGAGCGTGTGGTCGGTGTTCATGCCGATGCCGAAGCGCATCCGAAGCACGCGCTCCTCCCGGGGGGTGAGCGAGGCCAGCACGCGCGTCGTCGTCTCGCGCAGGTTCGACTGGATCGCCGCGTCGATCGGCAGCACCGCGTTCTTGTCTTCGATGAAATCGCCGAGGTGGCTGTCCTCCTCGTCGCCGATCGGCGTTTCCAGGCTGATCGGCTCCTTGGCGATCTTCAGAACTTTCCGCACTTTCTCGAGCGGCATGGCGAGCTTTTCCGACAGCTCCTCGGGCGTCGGCTCGCGGCCGATCTCGTGCAACATCTGGCGGCTGGTGCGCACGATCTTGTTGATGGTCTCGATCATGTGCACGGGGATGCGGATGGTGCGCGCCTGATCGGCGATCGAGCGGGTGATCGCCTGGCGAATCCACCACGTCGCGTAGGTCGAGAACTTGTAGCCGCGGCGGTACTCGAACTTGTCGACCGCCTTCATCAGGCCGATGTTCCCTTCCTGGATCAGGTCGAGAAATTGCAGCCCGCGGTTGGTGTATTTCTTGGCGATCGAGATGACCAGGCGGAGGTTGGCCTCGACCATTTCCTTCTTGGCCTGCCGCGCCTCGCGCTCGCCCTTCTGCACCATCTGCACCAGCTTGCGGAATTCCTGGATCTCGAGGCCCGTCTCGGTGGCGAGCGACTGAATTTCGGAGCGAAATTCCTTGATCGCGACCTTGTCCCTGGCGATGAAATCCTTCCAGCCGCGCGTGCCCAGCTTGGAGACGCGCAGCAGCCATTTCGGATCGAGTTCCGAATTCTGATAGTTCTTGAGGAAGTCCTCGCGCGACACGCGATGCGATTCGGCCAGCCGCATCAGCTTCACGTCGAGGCCGATCAGCCGCTTGTTGATGTCGTAGAGCTGCTCGACCAGCGCGTCGATGCGGTTCTGGTTGAGAGAGAGCGACTTGACGTCGGCGACGATTTCCTTCTTCAGCGCCTTGTACTTGCGCTCCTGGGCCGGCGACAGCGACTCGTTCTGCAGCTTGTTGGCGACGTTTTGGTCTTGCAGCCGGCGCAGCTTCTTGTAGGCGTCGGCGATGCGGTCGAAGGTCTCCAGCACCTTCGGCTTGAGTTCGGCTTCCATCGCGGAAAGCGAGACGGCGTTCTCCAGATCGTCGTCGTCGTCGAAACCGTCGGCCGGGGCGGCAGGAGCGCCCTCGAAGCCCTCGGGCGGCGTCTGCGGCGCGGTGGAGGGCGCGATGCGTTCGCGAATCTGCGCCGCCAGCGCCTCCGCAGCGCCGGGCGCGGTCATGTCGACCTTCGGCGTCTTCTTGCCGTCCGGGCCGGTGTAGGTCGCCTCCAGATCGATGATGTCGCGCAGCAGAATCTTGGCTTCGTTCAGTTCGTCGCGCCAGATGATGATGGCCTGGAAGGTCAGCGGGCTCTCGCACAGGCCCGCGATCATCGCCTCGCGGCCCGCTTCGATGCGCTTGGCGATGGCGATTTCGCCCTCGCGCGAAAGCAGCTCCACCGAGCCCATTTCGCGCAGGTACATGCGCACAGGATCGTCGGTGCGCTCGACCGGCTCGGAGCTGCGCGTCGCCACCGCCGCAGGGCGCGGCGCCTCGACGATCTCGGTTCCCTCCGCCTCTTCTTCTTCGGCGGTCTCGGCAGCGGTCTCGGCGGGCTCTTTTTCCGCCTCTTCGGTGTCCTCGGTGTCGACGACATTGATGCCCATTTCGCTGAGCATCGAATTCATGTCCTCGATCTGATCGGAGGAAATCTCCTCGGAAGGGAGCACCGCGTTCAGTTCTTCCTGGGTGACCCAGCCGCGCTTCTTGGCGATCTTGAGCATCCGCTTGACTGCGGCGTCGGTCAGGTCGAGCAGCGGGCCGTCCGTGGTTTCCGCCACCGCCGCCGCTTCGCCTTCGGCCTTCGGCTCGTCGTTCCTCGCCATATCGGCGTCTCCAAAGAGGTCCGCGCACGGCGCGGAAAACATGCGATCGCGACCGCCGTCCCGGACGGGGCGCGGCCCAAACCGGAGCGCGCGAGGCTCAGCGGCTCCGGCGGCGCCTCGGCCGCTCGAATCGCCGCGCCTGAAGATCGGTCGTCGCGCCTAACCCAGCGTTAATCCAAAGCGCCGCGCCGCGCCCTCGTTCGACTAGAGCGGCGCCGACCCGCGCCCCGAAAGTTCGCCAAATCCCTCAATCGCCGCCTCGGCGTTCGCCAAATCAGCCAAATTCGCCTTAATGTCCAGCAATCTCGCGAGATTCTGTTCGGTCGGATCGGCGGCGAGCGCCTGTTCGGCCAGCTTCAGCTCCCTATGTAGCGCCCCCGAACTTCGTTGCAAGGCCATGGTTTGCCGAAGGACGTGCTCGGCGTCGGAAGTCTGGGCTTCGGCGCGCAGGCACCACCAGTCGGCCGTCGTGGCGGCAAGGCTCAAGATGCGCTCGCGTTCGTCCTTGAGGCCCTCCGAATCGAGCGCTTCGGCCAACGCGCTCGCCGCGCCGAAGGCCTTGGCGGGCAGGCTGAGCAACTTGTCGCGAAAGGCGGCGAGCTTGGCGCCGGCGAACTCGAGCGCGGCGACGGCCTCGAAATGCCGCTCCAGCAGATCGGGATGGCCGACGAGAACGGCGAGGATGGCGATTTCGCGCGGCGCCTCGCGCGGTCGGCGCGTCAGATGGCGCGGCGCCGGCAGCGCAGCGCCGGCGATGCCGACGCGCGGTCCCGGATCGGCGAAGGCCGCGCGCCGCGCGCCGCGCGCGCCGCGTTCGGGCGCCCGACGCGCCGGGCTCGAGCCGGCCGGCCCGAACAATTCCGCCTGGCGCCGGGCCATGTCGGCGGCGTAATGACGCCGCAGGGTTTCGTCGGCGATCGAGGCGACGAGCTCGCGCAGTCGCCGCTCCAGGCCGGCGCGCTGTTCGGGCGTGTCGAAACTCCGGCCCTCGGTTTCCCTGGCGAACAGCATTTCCGCCAGCGGCTGGGCGCGGCGCAAGACGTCCTCGATCGCCGGCGCGCCCCCCGAACGCGCGAGGTCGTCCGGGTCCTGCCCCTCCGGCAGCATGGCGAAGCGCAGGCTCTTGCCGGCGCCGATGAGCGGCAACGCCGTGTCGATGGCGCGGAACGCCGCTCTCTGGCCGGCATTGTCGCCGTCGAAACAGAGGATCGGCTCGCTCGCCATGCTCCACAGCAGCGCGCATTGGTCGCCGGTCAAGGCGGTGCCGAGCGGGGCGACGGTGTGGGGAAAGCCGACCTGAGTCATCGCGATCGCGTCGACGTAGCCTTCCACGACGATGACCTCGTCGCGCTCGTGGGCGGCTCTTCGCGCGCGGTGATGGTTGAAGAGCAGGCTCCCCTTGTGAAAAAGCTCCGTTTCCGGAGAATTGAGATATTTGGCCTTGGCGCCGGGCTCCAGGGCGCGGCCGCCGAACGCGACGACGCGGCCCGAGCGGTCGTGGATCGGGAACGTCACGCGGTCGCGGAATCGGTCGTAGGGCACGGCGATCCCCTCGCCGTGGACCAACAGGCCGGCCTCGATCATCCGCTCGGCGTCGACGCCGCGGCCGGCCAGCGCGTCGCGGAGAGCGAAGCGGTCCGGCGCGGCGTAGCCCAAGCCAAACTGGCGCTGCGTCGCCGGATCGATGCGCCGATCGGCGAGGTAGCCGCGCGCCTTCGCGCCCGCAGGCCCGTCGAGGGTCGAGACGAAGATTTGCGCGGCGAGTTCGAGAACCTCGTGGAGGCCCGCCCGCTTCTGCTCGCGCTCCTCGCTTTCTTTGCTGCGCGCGGGCATCGGCAGGCCCGCCATTTCGGCCAGCCGTTCGACCGCTTCGGGAAAGGTCAGGCCTTCGGCGTCGATCAGGAACGTGAAGACGTCGCCGTATTTGCCCGACGAAAAATCCTTATAGAACCCCTTCTGATCGTTGACGAAAAACGACGGCGTCTTTTCCGGGTTGAACGGCGACAGCCCCGCCCATTCGCGCCCTTGCTTGCGCAGCTTGACGCGCGCTCCCACCACCTGGGACACCGGGACCCGGGCGCGGATTTCGTCGAGGAATGCGGTCGAGAATCGCATCGGTCTTTGCTAGATCGGCGCTCCGCCGCCTCTTGGCAAGGCGCGACGCGAATTCTCCCCGCCATTCACAGGGCCGCGGCCGGTTCAGAGCGGCGCCGCGCCCATCAACCGGCGCGCCGCGGCGGCGGTCATCGGTTGGCCGAAGGCGAACCCTTGCGCGAATTCGCAACCGAGTTGCGACAGTTCTATCGCGTCCGACTCGGTTTCGGCGCCATCGGTGATCACGTCCATGCCGAGATCGTGGGCCATCGCGACCACCGAACGCAGGATCGCCGGGCGCCCGCCCGGGCCGTTCGGCTTGACCAGCGAAGAATCGATCTTGAGCGTGTCGAAACGGTAGCGTTGCAGATGGCTCAGCGAAGTGTAGCCGGCGCCGAAATCGTCGAGCGCCAAGCCGGCGCCCAGTTCGCGCACCCGCTGCAGCAATTGAACGGCGAATTCCGGGTTTTCCATCACCACGCTCTCGGCGATTTCGAGTTTCAGCGTGCCGCGCAGGACGTAATGGCGGTTGAGCGCCGTTCTGACGTCGCCGAGAAGGTCGTGGCTGAGCATCTGGCGCGACGAAATATTGATGCTGGCGAAGATCGGCGGCGTCACTTCGAGCGCCTTCTGCCACGCCGCGAGTTCGCGCGCCGTCGTTTCGATGGCGAAGACGCCGATTTCGACGAGGGCGTCGTTGGATTCGCCGAGCGAAAAGAAATCGGCGGGCCCGAGCACGCCGAGGCGCGGATGACGCCAGCGCGGCAGCGCTTCGAACCCCGCGACGGTGCGGTCCTCGAGACGCACGATCGGCTGGAACAGCACGGCGATCTCGCCCCGATCGAGCGCGTAGCGCAGATCGTTGGCGAGCGAGAGGCGGTTCGAGCTTTCGGCACGCATCCCGGCGGCGAAGATCTCGGCGCGGTCGCCGCGGGCCTTCTTGGCGTTGGCGAGGGCGATCTCCGCGTCGGCGAGGAGGTCGGCGCCTTTGGCGTGCTGCGAGGGGTCGAAGACCGCGAGGCCGATGGAAACGGTGAGCGCGACTTCGCGATCGCCGAAACTGATCGGGGCGATCATCAGCGCGCGTAGCGACTCGGCGAACCCCGCGATTTCGTCCTCGCCGCCATCGAGCAGCGCGATGACGCCGAACTCGTCGCCGCCGATGCGCGCGAGCGTGTCGCCGGGCCTGAGCTGGCGGCCGAGTCGGCGCGCTGCCGTCAACAGCGCCGAATCGCCGAACGACATTCCGAGCGCGTCGTTGATTTCCTGGAAACGGTCGATGTCGACCGCCAGCGCCGCCAGCGTCGGCGCGCCGGGACGCTGGGCCTGGAACAACGCGGCGCCCAGCCGATCGAAGAACAGCTCGCGATTGGGAAGTCCGGTCAAATTATCGTGGATCGCATCGCGCAGGATGCGCTCCTCCGCGTCCTTGATATCGGTGACGTCGGAAAGCGCGCCGATGACGCGCACGACTTCGCCCGCCGCGTTGACGACCGGCCGCGCCTTCAGAACGAAACTGTGATACCGGCTGTCGGCGCCGCGCAGGCGGATGTCGTGATTGATGCGGCCCGAACTCTGCTGGAGGAGGCCCTCGAGCGCCGCCGAATAGCGGTCGCGATCGAGCGGGTGAAGAATATCGAGCCATGCGGCGGCCGGTCCTTCGAGCGCGCCGCGTCTGAGGCCGAGCTGGCTTTCAACTTCGGCGCTGACGTGGATCTGGTCCGCGCCGACGTTCCAATCGAAGATCGCATCGCCGCATCCGGTCATCGCTAGCGCCCGGCGTTCGGCGTCGGCCCCGCCCGTGCGCGCCCCGGTCGTCGCCGAGAAGGCGTTTTGCATGATGGTGAAGCCGATCAGCATCACGATCAGCACCAACCCGCCGATGAGTCCGGGCGCGGTCAGATCGTTGGTCAACGCGCCGAGCGCGGCGGCGCCGGCGGCGGCGACCCAGACGACGAGAAGGAACCAGGTCGGGATCAGCATCACCGCGCGATCCGAGCCGCGCGCCGCCATGCTCAGGATCAATAGAAATCCGATCGTCGCGACGGTGGCGATCGAGATGCGCGCCACGCCCGCGGCGATCGACGCGTTGTAGACGGAAAGCGCGACCACGACCGCCATGAACAGCAGCCAGACCAGCCCGATATGGAGGAAACGCACGTGCCAGCGGCGCAAATTCAGGTAGGCGAAGAGGAAGATGATCAACGTCGCGCCGATAGTCGCCTCGACGCTGGCGCGCCAGACGCGCTCGGCCTCGTCGGCAAAGCCGAAAATCTTCCGCCAGAAGCCGAAGTCGATGCAGACATAGGCGAACACCGCCCAGGCCAGCGCCGCCGCGGCGGGAAAGACCAGGGCGCCCTGCACGACGAATACGATCGTCAGGAACAGCGCCAGCAACCCGGCGACGCCGATGAGGATGCCCTGATAGAGCGTCAGGCTCGCCCCTTTGTCCTTGTAGGCGTCCGGCTCCCAGAGATAGATCTGCGGCAGCGAGGGCGTGCGCAGTTCCGCCACATAGGTGACGGTCGTGCCGGGGTCGAGCGTCAGGGCGAAGACGTCGGCGTCGACACGGTCCTCGCGCTCGGGCGGACTGCCCTGGCTGGCGGTGATGGTGGTGATGCGCGAGGAGCCGAGATCCGGCCACACCACGCCCGAACCGACGAAGCGGAAGTGCGGCGCGACGATCAGGCGGGTCAGTTGCTCGTCCGAATCGTTGGTGAGCGCGAAGACGATCCACGCCGGTTGCGCCCCCGCCTCCAGCGCGCTGACTTCGATGCGCCGCACGATGCCGTCGGCGCCGGGCGCGGTCGAAACCTGGATGCGGTCGCCCTGCGCGCCGAAATGTTCGACGGCCGAGGAGAGGTCGATCGCATCGGCGTCGACGGGAACGCGCACCGATTGAACCGCGAGGGCGGCCCGGCAGCCCAGAACCGCGCAGAGGAAGAACGCCGCCAAGCCGAGCGCGCGCCGCCGGACCGCGCGGGGCGCCATGGCGTCGCACGAAGGCAGGCCGAGCGTGACGGGACCAGTCAAGGCGCCTCGCCTTCGACTAGCGCGAACAGGACGTGATCGCGCCAAGCGTCGTTGATCTTCAGGTAGGCGCGCGCCAGCCCTTCGCGACGGAAGCTGTTGCGCTGCAGCAGCGCGATCGACGGGGCGTTGTCGGGAATGCAGGCCGCTTCGATGCGATGCAGGCGCAGCGTGGCGAAGCCGAACCGCACCGCCGCGGCGACCGCGCGCGTCATGTGTCCCTTGCCGGCGTGCCGGGCGCCCATCCAATAGCCGAGCGTCGCCGCCTGGGCGACGCCGCGGCGGATGCCGCCGAGGGTCAAGCCGCCGAGCAAGTCCTCGGAGGTCGTATCGAAGATGAGAAAGGCGAAGGATTCGTCGCGTTCCATTTCCTCGGCCTGGCGGCGCAGGCGGCGGCGGAACGCGGCGCGGGTGAGGTCGTCCTCAGGCCAGGTCGGCTCCCAGGGCGTCAGGAACGCGCGGCTCTGGTCGCGCAGGCGCGCCCAGGCGGGAAAATCCCCGATGACGGCCGGGCGCAGGGCGACGCCGTCGCCGCGCAGCAGCGGTTCGCCTTCGGCGGCCTTGGCAAGACGGAAAAGCGCCATGTCCGGCTCTCTACCCTCCTCTCAGGCGCCGCGCCACCCCGATGCGATCGAGCGCCCGTGCGACGCCGCCGATCGCCGCGACGGTCGGCGACGACGCCAGCATGGCCGCGCCCGCCCTGCGGACGTCGTCGACGGCGATCGCGTCGATGCGCGCCAGCATGTCTTCGAGCGACAGCGGGCCGCCGTAGACGAAAGTCTGGCGCGCGAGCTGTTGGGCGCGCGCGCTCGGCGATTCGAGGGCGGTCAGGGTCGAGACCTTCATCTGCGCCTTGGCGCGGCGAACCTCGCCCTCGTCGAGACGCTCGGTCGCCTCGGCGAGGCAATCGAGCGCGGCGGCCATCAGTTCGCCGGCGTCCTTGGCGGCCGCGCCGGCGTAGAAGCCGAACAGGCCGGAGTCCGAATAGGCCCAGTGAAACGTATAGATGGAATAGGCGAGGCCGCGCCGCTCCCGCACTTCCTGAAACAGGCGCGACGACATGCCCCCGCCGGTCGCGGCGGCGAAGAGGTGCGCGGCGTCGTGGTCGGGCGCCCGGACCGCGCGACCCTCGAAGCCGACGACGATATGCGTCTGCTCGAGCTTCTTTTTGACCAGGATTTCGCCGCCGCGATAGGCGGCGGGCCTCGGCGGCGCGGCGCTCGCGGCGCCGAACGCGCCGAGAAGGGCCTCGGCGCGGGCGGCGATATGGTCATGGTCGACCGCGCCGGCGGCGGCGACTATCGAAGCGCCGGCGCGGTAGTGGCGCAGCAAATAGGCGTCGATGGCGTGGCGATCGAAGGCGGCGACGCCCTCGCGCGTGCCCAGGATCGGCCGACCGATCGGCTGTTCGGGCCAAGCCGCCGCGGTGAAGAGGTCGAAGACGAGGTCGTCGGGGGTGTCTTCGACGGCGCCGATTTCCTGGATGATGACGTTCTTCTCCCGGCCGAGCTCCTCGGCGTCGAACCGGCTTTCGGTCAGGATGTCGGCGAGGACGTCGAGCGCCAGGTCGACCTCCTCGCCGAGCACCCGGGCGAAATAGGCGGTCTGCTCGACGCCGGTCTCGGCGTTGAGATCGCCGCCGGCGTTTTCGATCGCCTCGGCGATTTCGCGCGCGCTGCGCCGGCGCGTGCCCTTGAACGCCATGTGTTCGAGCAAATGCGACAGTCCGTGTTCGTCGTCGGCCTCGTGGCGCGATCCGGCGCTGACGAAGAGGCCGAGCGCGGCGGTGCGCAAATGCGGCGCCGCGTCGGTGACGACGCGCAGGCCCGAAGGCAGGGCGGTGAAGCGCACGCTCACGCCGCCGCCCTCACGCGAGCGCGGACGAATTGCGCCACCGCCGCCGCGTCGGCGGCCAGGACGCTCAATCGCTCCTGGCGCGACGCGATGTCGCGCCAGGGCGGCGGCAAGGCGGGGCGCAACCCGATCGCGCGCTCGACCGCGTCGGGAAACTTCGCGGGATGGGCGGTCGCCAGCGCGACGACCGGGGTCGCGGAATCGCGCGCCAGCGCGCGCCGCGCCGCGTTGACGCCGACCGCCGTGTGCGGATCGATGACGACGCCGCTCTCGCGATAGGCGCGGCCGATCTCCTCGGCGCAGGCCTCCTCGTCGACGCGATAGGCGTCGAAATCGCGCCGGATCGCGGCCAGCGGCCCCGGCGCGACCGTGAACTCGCCCGACTGCTCGAGGGTCCCCATCAGCGCGCGCACGGCGCCGGCGTCGCGATCGTAGGCCTCGAACAGCAGCCGCTCGAAATTGGAGGAGATCTGGATGTCCATCGACGGCGACTGCGTCGCCTTGACGCCGAGCGGCTTGTAGACGCCGCTCGCCAGCGTCCGGGCGAGAATGTCGTTTTCGTTGGTGGCGATCGCCAGGCGGTCGATCGAAAGCCCCATGCGCTTGGCGTAATAGCCGGCCAGCACGTCGCCGAAATTGCCGGTGGGCACGGCGAACGAGACGCGCCGATCGGGCGCGCCGAGCGCAACCGCGCTGGTGAAGTAGTAGACGATCTGGGCGAGGATGCGGGCCCAGTTGATCGAGTTGACGCCCGACAATTTCATCGCGTCGCGGAAGGCGAGATCGTTGAACAGCGCCTTGACGATGGCCTGGCAGTCGTCGAACGTCCCCTCGATCGCGACGGCGTGGACGTTCGGCTGGTCGACCGTCGTCATCTGGCGGCGCTGCACGTCGGAAACGCGTCCCTGCGGATAGAGGATGAAGACGTCGGTCTGCGATTGGCCGCCGAAGGCGGCGATCGCCGCGGCGCCGGTGTCGCCGGAAGTCGCGCCGAGGATTGTCGCGCGGGTCTGGCGGCGGCGCAGCGCGCGGTTCATCATCCGGCCGAGCCACTGCATGGCGAAATCCTTGAACGCCAGCGTCGGCCCATGGAACAATTCGAGCAGGAAGAGATTGTCGTCGAGCTGGGCGAGCGGGGCGGCGGCGGCGTGGCGGAACCCGGCGTAGGCGTCTTCGGCGACGGCCGCGAGTTCGGCGCGGTCGATCTCGTCGTCGACGAAGGGCTCGACGAGGCGCGTCGCCGCCTCGGCGTAGGAGAGGCCGGAGAGCGCGCGGATTTCGGCGGGCGACGCCAGCGGCGGCTTCAGCGGCGTATAGAGGCCGCCGTCGCGGGCGAGGCCCACGAGCATCGCTTCGGAAAAACCGAGCATCGGCGCCTCGCCGCGCGTCGAAATATAGCGCACTTTCCCTGGATTCCCTGGGTTTCAGCCTGAATCGTCTAGCGCATCGCGCGTCAAAGGTGAAACGAGGATTGGGAATGTCGGGAAAATTGAGGCCAAACCAAGACGATGTCAGCCGCCGCGGGTCGGCGGCGGTCGCGCGATGAGACCCGGCGCGGCGTTATTTTCCGGCGTTTGGCAGTAAAAGCAACTTGGTGCCCGAACCAAGGTCACTTCCGCTACGGCGATTTCGCTGGTGAAAAATGAGTTCACAATCTAGGCAACTAAGGCAGCTCGCAGCCCGCATCCACACAATAAGGAAAATCTTTGCACCCTAACCCGACAATTGGGACATCGTAACCTGCTGGGAGAATGACGCCAGAGGCAATAGAACTTTGTACGATTTGTTGGCAGAATGTCGCAGCTCGTTTCAACGGAATATTGTACGCATCGAACGACACGCCGTCAGCATATTCGATATATCCTATTATATAAACGACCTTGCTTCCGATTTTTGTTGCTGCCAGAATGTCATCCGGCACCACCGGACCAATGATATTAATGCCTTGCTTCGGAGAGATAATCCCGATGAAGTTGGTCTTGTCTTCTTGTTCGCACTTATATTCGGGAGGGAGAATATTATCGCGAATAAGTGGTTTGCACATTTTTATTCTTGCAGAAAGAGCAGGTGTATTTCCGTAGTTGCGTAAAATAAAAGAGGCTTATCCCGTTGACTCAGGTTCGTCCATATGTTGTGGGCGCCGTGCTCGGGGTCGGGCGACGTCTTTTCGGGGATTGTCTCGGTTGACGATATCCCAGTAGCT
>Ga0182014_10003082_pt1 | contig 20382 bp, 22 predicted proteins | sample 612S2DmetaG_FD_120489 | JGI IMG/M metagenome (GOLD analysis project Ga0182014, IMG submission 120489) | Permafrost microbial communities from Stordalen Mire, Sweden - 612S2D metaG | ecosystem: Environmental > Terrestrial > Soil > Wetlands > Permafrost | place: Sweden: Stordalen | collected... | reverse complement strand
GCCCGAATACGCGGTCGGCCCGGACGGGACCTACGAGAGCTCGTTCGCGGGCATCACCAAGTGCCACGTCCACAGGTTCGACCCCAAGGTCGGGGCGGGCCTGGACCCCTTCCGCGTCTTCGGCGACGGCGACCTAGCAGCAAGATTCATCGGCGACATCCTGGACCTTCCCAAAGGGGAGGACCTCGACGAGCTCCACCTCGCCTCGAGGAAGGTCTCGAACGTCCAGGAGTTGTACTCCATCGTGCCTCAAAGCCTGAGGAAGAAGCTCGAGGCCCGCCTGCCTCCCTACGAGTTCCTCTTCAGGGGAGAGACCACCTTCTACGACAAGATGGTCTTCGTGCTGAACGACATCGAGAACCCTGAGCTGAGGGACGCGGCGCTGTTTCTCTCGTTGTCGGCCGTCTGGAGCCTGATCACCAGGACGGAGAACGACGGCAGGAGGAAGGCGGTGGTCATCGACGAGGGATGGGCGCTCGTGGAGAAGAGACCAGGCACGGGCAAGCCCTACTTCCCCATGGCCGTGGATTACGTCCCGAAGATCGCGAGGACAGGGCGGCACTACAGGACGTGCTTCCTTATCGCTACGCAGCTCGTCTCGGACTTCATGGGGAGGGGGAACGAGGTCGGCCCTGGCAGGGAGATGGTCGAGAGCTGCGCGACCAAGATAGTCCTGAGGCAGGACGAGGCTGCCAGCGCGACCCTGAAGGAGGCGTTCAGGCTGAGCGAGGTGGAGGAGAAGTTCATCGTCAATGCGAGGATTGGGCAGGGGATTCTGGTAACTCCAGAAGGTCGATTGCCTTTCTACAACATGTTGAGTGAGGAAGAGAAGAGGTTGTTCACGACGAAACCGAAATAAGTCACAGCTTAGAGAATCCGTCCTACCTTTGATGCACCCATCGATCTATTTCGTTTGATGGTGCTCTTCCTTCGGATGCCGTCTGCGTTATTCCCCTACTTCCATCTTGTAAGTATCTCCTCCCTGCGGAAAGTCGCCCTCGAGACGAAGAAGAGCAGCACATCCACCACGAGCAAGGCTGCTGCGATTATCAGCAGATTGCTGGCTTCTCCGAGATTGATCAGGTTGAGTTCCCCAGCGAGGTACACCCCCATAAACGGAATGACAGCCAGTGCCCCGAGTTGTTGTCCTGTCCTGACGTCGGCCACCCTCGAGGAGACGATGACGTTAACTTGCACACTCATCAACAACGCGAGCGGAAGAAGCAAGAGTATGACAATGGCTGAATTCCAGTCTGGGAAGTAGTAGTAACCAAGCTTGTCCTTGGTGGTCAGGTCCATGAGAAGCATGAAGAGCGCGGAGCCTCCCAGCACCGCGGCCAGCGGCGGAAGGAAGGCAGAGATTCCCTTCCCGAGGAGTATCTCGCTGTCTGTCGTCGGTGTCGCGAGCAGCGGCTCGAGGCTCTTTTCGACCTTCTCTCCGACGATGGTGTAAGAGGCGATGGGGGTTGCGAGGTACGCAGCCAGGATCACATAGAAGAAGAGGAACGCAGGCAGGAACACAACCAGCTCGGCTGGGGACTTGTGGGCGACGTAGCCTATCACCGCCGGGATGAGCACGGCGATGAGAAAGGGAATGACGAACAACGTATAGAGGATGTTCTTCTTCTTGCGGAGGGTCTTGAAATCCTTCGCCGCTATGATCCAAGACTTGGAGAGCCGCACGGTTCCTAACTTCCCCCTTCCCTTACAAGCTTCAGGTAGACGTCCTCTAATGAGGCGCCGACTATCGTCGCAGACTGGATGTGTCCACCGGCCTTGATGATTGCCTCGATCAAAACGGCGTTCTGCTTCTCAGGGTCGCTCAACGCGACCTCTAGCTTGTTCCCTTCTGCTGTGACGTTACCCACACCAGGGAGCTTTCTCACTTCCGCCAGAATAGCGTCCGTCGCTTGCTCCTGAAGCAGCACGACTGTCTTTCTGGTGCCTCCTCCGCTGCTCAGCGCCCTCTCGAGCTCCTGCGGAGTGCCCGTCGCGATGAGCTTGGTGCTCAGGATCCCGATCCTGTCGCATACCCTCTGGGCTTCGTCCAGGTTGTGCGTGTTGAGGAAGATGGTCTTCTTCTCCTTCTTCAGCTCGAGGATGAAGTCCCTGACCGTCTTCGCCGATTCCGGGTCCAGGTTCGCCGTCGGCTCGTCCATGAAAAGCACCTTGGGGTCGTGGATGAGCGAGCGCGCCACCGCGAGCTTCTGTTTCATCCCCTTGGAGAAGGTCCCGGCGGCGACGTCCTTCTTCTCCCACAGCCCGAGCAACTTTAGGAAGCGTTCGATATTCTCCTTCCTTTGCGCCTCGGTGCAGTCGTAGAGCTTCCCGTAGAAATCGAGGTTGTCGTAGGCGCTCAGGTCGTCGTAGAGGCCCACGCTGTCGGGGACGAACCCTATGAGCTTCCTAATCCTCAGTGAATCGGGTCCGTTTCCTACCTCATATCCTCCTATGCTTGCCGTTCCGCTGGTCTTGGATATGAGGCAACAGAGCATCCTAACCGTGGTGGTCTTACCGGCTCCGTTCGGTCCCAGGAACCCAAAGACCTCTCCCTCCTCTATGCGGAGGGTGACCCCGTCGACCGCGGTCAGGTCACCGAATTTCTTGGTGAGGTTAACTGTCTCAATCAATTGAAGTCCTTCTCTTCAAAGAGCATCAGTCCTAGGACTGTAGTGAGGATCAGGTATGGCAGCATTATCGCAAAACCCTCGAGCCTCGAGACTCAGCTTGTCCCAAACGGAGCTCAAGGGGTGCGCAATGCTTCATTGTGAGAAATCAATGGCTTTCGTGAAACTCTGCCCATAAATGTGATTCGACTGGTACAAAATTTGTACCCGAGTCGTCTAGAAATTCGACCTGAAGGTTGAGGGATTCAACTCTCCTCGCATTTACCCGATTCCCGTCCCATCATTGATAGGTAACCAAGATTGGGTCGAAAAGCTGTAATGTTCGGATTCTGGCTGATAGGGTACGCTCTGGGCTTCGTCGCCTGGCTCGTGGCTCCATCGGTCATCAACTCGTTTCAGGGGATCGGCCTCAGCTCAGACATGGCGGGCGCGTTCGTGACTGGTCTGGCCGGGTCGATGCTCATGCTGGTCGGGGTAATAGCTTGGGGCTACTTGTCGAGCAAGCAGTAGCTCCATCACTCACGAGTGACGGGGGATACCCATCCGGCGCGACCTCTGGATGCTGTAGCTAGTCGGCGTGGGTCGTCGTCCAGATTCATTTGTTCTTGCTGAACCTATCGGTAGCATCCGAAAACATGGCCGGCGCCGGCACTTGCACCTTGTTACGAAATAATCTCCAGAACTAGGCAGCAATCGACTCTAGTTTGGCGACCGGGTTCGACGGAGGCAAAAGAGAGGGTGGAGGAGCGATCACAAGGGCTTCGCCGAGTGCCTGGGGGGACAACTAGAAAGTAACTTTCAGATGCAGGCCAGACCAGGAGTATGCCTCGGTCCGGAGAGGTTTCCATTGCGTCTCCTCGCGGAGACCAAGTCGCTGCTAAGCCGGGTAATCCGGAGGCTCTCCGCTCCTGAGCCAATGGGTCGAAGCCGATCCCCGGCGGCCTTTCGCGGTATGACCCTCTCCATTCCGTCAAGGCCTCCCGACGAGAGCCTGGAACCCGACTCGTAGCAAGAACAACCATATCAGAATATGGTGGCTGCCCCGAAGGATGCTCAACTCTTGAGCGGCAGGGGTCGCTTATTCCTCTTTCAGAGGAACAGCGTTGGAGTTACGACCGTTCATGTGATGATGTCGACCATCCATCGTCTCGCTGCGCACGCCGTGTTCACCGCGAGGAGTATCCCATTCTCAAGATAAATGCGATTTGGCTGGTACAAAACTTGTACCCGAAGACTGATTTAGGCTTCACGCGAAGGAACCAATGGCAAGAAGATGACCGAGGACGCGACAATCTCCCCAGGAGAGATCAAGAAACTGGCTGAAAGAGCCCTCGTAATCCAATCATACATCCTGAGAAGAGCCTGGGGCGTACTGTACGCCGCCCTGGGTATGTCGTGGTTTGTCACGATGTTCGTAACATCGGGGCTGAGTCTCTCCAGCGAAGGTAGCCTCATACTGAAGCTTGTGGTGAACATTGCGGCGAGCGGCACCGCCCTTATCGTTATCCTTCGAACGTTCAGACGAGCTCGCTATACTGCGGAAATCAGCAATTTGGTGATCGACAGGAGGTGGGCCGGGCCTTTCGGTTATCGAGTCATGATGCCCATGTGGACCGGGGCGTATGCGGTCGCTATTCTGACTGTCACGTTCTTCCGGGCCGAGGCAGCCCCTGTGATCCTCGCCGTCTTTGTAGTGCTAGTTGCATACCTGTGCTATGCCCTGAGGTTATCCTTCCCCTTGAGACTGCCCCTTGAGGGAATCGTGGCGCTGTCGGCTCTAGCCCTCACCGTTGCGGGCTCGATCGTACTGCTTGCGTATGGAGGAGGCGACGCCGGGTATGCCATACTCTGGGGCTCGACCATCGTCATCTGGCTTCTTGCAGCCGCGTATGCCCGCAGACGGCCTCTACCTGAGCCAGTGGAGGACTCGGCGACTTGACCGATGAACCCACCACGCGCGAGGCTCCAGGTCCATCTCCCGGCGAGACAATCAAGTCTCTGAATGAGCAGCTGGGCGACCCAAGCCTCAAATCGTCGACCAGGATTCTCATCCTCATTCTGCTGACCATGAACAAGAGGATGAGCGCGGCTGAACTTCGGGCCGCGATGGGGCTAGGGAAGGGCAGTCTGGAGAATCACCTTGAGAAACTCGAGTCGGCCGGATATGTCAGGACTCGGAGAGTCAAGTCGTACAGTGGAAGTGGTGTGTGGCAGGATGTCGAGGTGACAGAAGATGGACGGGACGCTTGCAAGGCCCTCCTTCAGAAGATTCGTGGACTGGACCTCTAGATTTCGTAGGGCAGTAACCAGTCTAGCAAGCTACCGGATGATGGAAACCCTCCCGATGAAGCAGAGACTAACGTTTCGATATCCCGTCGACCGCGGTCAGGTCGCCGAACCTCCTGGTGAGGTTTTCAGTTTCAATCAGTTCGATCGCGTCACTGCTGCATAGCGCCATGTTCTCGGTCTCAGGTGCCCGAACTCCGCGCGGGCTTCCCGTCCACAAGCACCTTCAAATCCCTCCTCTTGAAAACTGCAACCAGCGGCAAACTCATTCCTAGTCTGACTTCGACCTTGTGTACCTCAGAGCTTCCTACGTCGAAGGACCATGTCTTCGCACCGAGCGAGTAGTAGTATTCATCGGCCAACTTCTCTCCGTCCAGCTCGACGCGGATATGCTTCGTTAGCCAGTCATGATCTACTGTAAGTGTGTGCTTCTCCTTCTCTCCGATTTCAAATTGCTGTTTCGCCATTCTCTTTCACCTCTATCCCCAGTCACTCACATAAATCAAGAAGAACGTCGAATCCTAAACTTCCATATGCTACCCAAGACTATCACAACCACGGTAAGGACGATTACTAGTTCGATCTGATGAGTACTGATCAATTCATGCGACCAGCTTTAGGATCTTCCAACACCGGATAAATGCAGTTCGACTGGTACAAAATTTGTACCTGGCCCATCATCCTCTGTTTCTTGTTTGGGGTAGAGTTCGTCCTGCAATCTTCCCTAGAAAATAGACCCCGGCCACGAGGAATCCGAAGAATGTCATCAGGATGTACTCCTCGTCGGGCGGGGGAGGTGTGTGGACAACGTTATCGTAGGTTTGGAACACGCTGCTCACTCCCCAGGAGTTGGTGATTCCGAACTGGTATGTCCCGTTCATGCTCATCGGGAACGACAGCTCATAGAACCCGTAGTACCCCGAAGGGGAGGGAGATTCTGTGTTCGGAGTCAATGTCTCATTGACAATCAAGTTCCCATTCGGATCCTTCACCCAGAGATTCGTCACCCCTCCTGTCTGCGGTCCCATGAGGACCATCGCCTGGAAGTCCGTTTGCTCGTTCTGTGCGTTCAGCAGTTTCGCTCCGCCACCACCGAGGTTCGCGTAGATTGTGCTGTTCCCTCCGTAGAGGAACCCGTAGACGCTGCTCAGGTTCCCCGGCTCGTACGTTATCGGCGAGATGAAGCTCGGAGAGCTGCCGTTGTAGTCCCATGCCAGGTAGGGATTGCTCGGGGCGATCAGGCTGAAATTCAGGGGTATGGCGATCAGCTGCCTCAGCGGGTCCAGGTAGTATCCATCCACGCTCTGGAACGGGAGCGATGGAATCAGGGTCCGGTCGATGAGGAACGACGAGAACGCATCTGGGACCATGTAAGAGTAGTTCCCTGAACCACCTGTCACGGTGATGTGGAGGTAGGGCATGGTGGTATCGTTCGTCATGGCGAGGTTGGCGTCGTTGAGGAGGAAGACCCACCTGCCTCCCGAAGAAGAGACGGGCTCGAGGCTCATCACGTTCGAGTAGGCCGGGAAGAGGTCGTCCTCGAAGTCCTTGGCGATTTCCTGAGAAGGGCCGAATGTCTGGTTCAGCGACGACAGCAGGTGCGGGTCTAGCGGGTCCGGCGTCACGAGAGAGATGTTTACCGAGTCCGAAGGGTCGAGGCCCGAGGGCCCGTAGGTGAAGACCGTTAGGTACCCGCTGTAATAGAAAGGCTGGTAGAGGTACGAGGTGTTGAACAGCCCGTAGTCGCCTCCTGCGAAGCCCTTCGAGACGGCCAGCTCTGTGACGTTGAAGTATTCGAGCCCCTGCCCCGTGTAGCCCTGAATCTTCCCCACGTTTGAGGTGAAGTAGATCTTCACGACCCGATGCGCGAAGGTGAGGACGGGATAGGTCGTGTTGGTGGTCTTTGTGCCCAGGTTGATGGTGGTCTGGTTCCAGAATGAGAGGTCCTGACTGATGTCTCCTGAAGCGAGGTTTGCTTTCACCCCCCAAGCCATCGTCGTGAAGTTGAACGAGTTGATCAGCGCCCTCTCGCGGGTGTCGTTCACGGCCACGATCGGCGCTGTGTTGGCATCCCCTCCATACGAGTAGCCCGGGTTGTTCCCGTCGTACCTTAGGAGCGTGACGAAGGGCCTCTCGTAGGCGCTCGAGTTCTTGGAATTGTACTCCATGTACGTGAAATATTTGAAATAAGGTGCGTAGTTGACGACCGCGAAAGGCTGATTCTGTGTCTTTGACCCGAGCAGGGCGCCCTGGTAGTCGAACGCCTTCGCTGTCATGGTGATCTTCGAGGTTCCTGTGGTGTTGGCTACCGTGAACAGGAAGTACCCTGTCGAACTGGAGTTGCTGTACGAGGTCAGCTTTACGAAGCTCGGGTCGAACTGGGGCTCGACGACGACCGTGATGTCGGGGCGCTGCTGCATGAAGAGGAAGCCGTAGGTGTAGTTGACGATGAACTCGTCGTCATGATAGAAGGAACCGTCTGAGTTCCTGAGGACCTGATGGAGCGAGTTAGTGACGTTGCTCAGCTCCGTCTGGAAGGTCAATTCGAACGCGCGGATTTCGACCGACTCGCTGGTCGAGAGCGAGGAGGAGAGAGTGACCGTCGAGTTGCCTGAGGTCTCCACCATGGTGAAGGTCACCGTGATCGTCACGGAGTACGTCCCGGAGACGTTCGCCACGACCTGGAGCAACCAGCCTCTCTGCGCGGCTAGGACGGTGCCGTCGTATGACCACGAGTACGAGTAGGATGTCGTGTTGGGCCCGAGCGAGACCGAGGGGGTCACTGCGAACTCGTCCCCGAGATAGAGCGAACCGTCAGGATTCGAGCGTATGTAGGTGACTGACGAGGAGATGCAGTTCCCGTACACATCGCATGGGTCGCTCGATGCTGAAGATAAGGCAGGAATGATGAGTTGCGAAGCGGCGACTGCAAGCAAAGCAACTCCAATGATAGTTAACTTCACTGATTCTTCGCAGACGTTCGCGAGAGCAGGCTAAAACGCTCCTCTGCAAGGAGACGGTCTGACTACAGATGATTACTCAACCAAGGACGCACGCGAACTGAACTTCCGAAGGGGTGTGAATCACTTGAGCTATGCAGTACTGGCCAGTTGAGAATCTAGCGGCACCATACTGGAAGTATTCCAGCGTGAGAGATTGAAACATTTCTTGACACCTGCCGTTAGAGGGTCCCTCTGGCATGCATCCTAAGCCGTGCGAGGGATAGTCGTAGATAACAGGAACAAGCAATGCGATTAAGGTGAGTGCTAGGGCAAGAGTAACCACAATCACCCCGATTCTTCGTCGTTTCATCTTGCTATCCTCAAACGGGAACCACCCAAGTCACTTTTTACACTTTTCCAAATCCAAGGAACCTGAACCCCTTGCTCCAGCCGTCCCTAGCTCGGCTCGAGGTACTCGTTGAAGACTCGATATTGAGACTTCCAACCCTCGCCGTTTTATCGGGTGGGGCTCCAACTCTGTGTTGCCTGCAGTCGGAAGGAACCACAAAAAAGAGTCGCAGGACCGAGTTCAACAAGAGGATGGGGCGGCTAATCTGTGGCTGAGGCTGGAAGAGCGAGCTCGACAGATTCTTTCTTCAATTGCTCTATTGAAGAGTTTCCAATCGATTGTCGCTCCCTCGCTTCTGAGTCGATGCTCTCGAGCAGCTGAAGCAATGATTTTCCCCCGGTAGTAAGTTGGTACATCCGTACTTTCCCATAGACGACTTCATTATGCACCAGTCCGTGCCGAGTCAACGATGAAATATGCTGATCCACTGCTCTCCAATCCATTCCGAGCTCCTTAGCCAATTGATGTCGGTCCTTCGGTTTACTCAATGCGATCAACAGCCGAAGTCTCGTCTTGCCCCCTTTCATCCTCATGAATAAGCGGAAGACATCGGAATCGAAGCCGAGCCCCTCCCATCTCGACCTAACTTGTCCGCGCCACTTCCATAGTCCGCCAACAAGAAGCCAACTCGTTGGAGCCAGAACAAGAGAATGAATTGAGAAGAACTGAATACCGAATAACAATGGCGCTAACGCCCGCGCGGCTGGATTCGCGGACATCGTAAGTCCTCCAAGGACGGTCGATCCGGTCAGAATTACTATGAACGACGGGACTAGAATACTCAGGAGAAGGAAAAGGCTATTCATCGTCGCGAAGCCGAAGAGCGCCACTAGGACATAATTCAGCCTAGACAAGCAACGCTGTGACCCGATTCCAAGTTAAATAGTTTAGTCAGAGTACACTGACTAAGCTTCATAGGAAACTCACTCCTATGTAATCGATGATGAAAACACATACCAGATTGACAGCAACAATCATGACTACCTTCATCCTTGCGCTCATGGTCTCGGGTACTCCTCTTGCATTCGCTAGCGCCCCCACCTCGACACCAAGCAAAACCGCCCCTGAAGTTCCAACCGCACTGATAAGCTACGTTGAACAGCACCCTGGCACTTATGGATGTGTCAGTGGGACCCTCGTCCCATTCACAATAACGTCTACGACATGCCCTGCGTCGACTAACAACATTCGAGACGGTCTATCAATGAAGACAACATCAATGACCACTCAAAGGGTTGGGCCTGTTCCGGATTCCACGTATTCGATCACATGCACCGGAGTCTGCCTCGCGGGAACTGACAATAGCGGTTCGACCTACTACACATTATGGGATGCCTTCGCCTATGTTCCAACCCTGCCTTCCTCGACATATTCATCTTCGCCCTACGTCCTAGAGTGGATGGGCCTGGCGACGTGCGTGCCCTCCTGCAGCGGCTACCTTGTTCAGGGAGGAAATGCCTATGGAGTGGACGGTAGCAGCAACTCCCAGAACCCAAGCGTCTTCGTGGAGTATGTCTCGTCTTCGGGGACGTGTTCAACCTCCTTCTGCGGGAACTACATTAGCAGCGCTACAGGAGATGACGACAACTGGGAAATGAACTACCTATCGGCTTCTAGCCAGTGGCTGCTCTACGGACAAGACTACACAAAAAGCACCTACACAACGTACTACATACCAGTGGGAGGAAGCGGGAACATGCCCTACAGTAGCCTACATTACGGTCTGACCGCAGTCGAGGGAGGCGCAGCTAACAGTGCAAGCGACTGGCCAGGAACAGTCACGTTCACAAGTGTAGTCGGAGAGGACACTAGTCGAAACTATCAACTGGGGACTCAAGGCACCAACTTCGCCGGACCTTCTGGATCGAGCTTGACAGCCAGCATTTCATATTCCACATCATCCTGCTACGCGGGTACTTGTGCAAGCATTGCCCTAGGGGTCACGTAATCCCTGGGCACCCTCGCCTTTTTTAGATTGCCCGTAATGCTATCTAGTAACTCAACCGTTTCGACGGCCGCCGTTTTATCGCCGCTACACCCATTCCATTCTTGCCCGCGGATGGAAGAAACCACAAGAAGACTCACAGAACAGAGTTCAACAGGAGGATGGGTCGATGGATCTGCGGGTGCGGCTGGAAGAGCCCAAGGATGAACTCTCGGAAGACCTCTCGGAATCTGGTGAAATCAGCCAGGACCGCGCTTGACTGTCCTCAGGAGCTACCCGTCTTCGCGCTCTTGGGCCGGGAGGCTTCGCACGCCGCGCCCTTGATCCAGTGATCCCCGCAGTTCGAGCACATCGTCCCCACCTTCACCCACTTGTGCTTCTGTCGCACGTACAGGTTGACGAGCCTTCCGAACGGTTGATCGCCCGGCTTGCGGTTCCCGTCGCAGAGGTGAGTCTTTGAGCCGATCTTCATCCCAAGGGCCCTCCGGCCGAGAGTGTATACACACTAGGTCGTCGCCGTGGAGAGAGTGTATACGCTCTGACCCACGCGGCCCATTGTGTATACACACTAGGAAGACGGTTAGGACAGAGTGTATACCCTTTCTGGGAGGCCCGCATCACTCCAGGCGCACCTTGGCGGCGGGAATGCCGATGCTGACGGGGACGACCCACTTCCTAGCCCCCTCGTCGTAGCCGAAGTAGGAGTGACCGCCCTCGCCGTCTGGGATGCACTTGAGCCAAGCCCCTTCGACGTCGTCCCAAATGAGCGACCCCCTGCCGCTGTCGCGGGGCTCCAGCTTCTTCTCCAGCATTGAGAAGAACTCCCTCTTGCTGGTGAGAACCGTGCCGTCGTTCCGCTGGTCGAGCATGATCTCGAGCTCCTCCCCGCACTTCTCGTTGGTGCAGGTCCCGAGCAGGAGGGCAGACCGAAGCGTGATGGCCTCCTTCCCGAGGGGTACCGCACCGGCCATCGCCTTCTCCGGTCTCCCGGGCCTGAACATGATTGCATCGGGATACCATGGGAGCTCGATCACGTTCTCCGAGCCGCACTCCGGACAAATCAGGAACTGTGCAAATCTCGCAACAGTCTGGTACCTCGAGGGGCTGTTGTCGCTCCTGTTGGCCTCTTTTTCGACCTCATGCTCCTTCGGACCCGGCGCGCTCCGGACCTTCTCCTGAGTCTCCGGAATGATACTCGGAGGTACGCGGAGCGATGGTTGCGTTGCGCCCGACGGCTTGGGTACGAACTGCCATCCCCACGCCGGCAGGGAAGAGAGAAGTGACTCTAGGCTGAACTTCGACCCCATAGTCTCTATCTCATCGACCTTCCAGTTGTGGTCCGCCGCCTGAATCGCCATGGGGAGCCACTTGGCCTCGTCGAGCGCCACCAGCCTCTCGATGTGCCTGTGGGTGAACCTGAACTCCGAGATGCGCTCGATCTTGTAGAGGCTCTCGATGAGGCCCTTGTCCTGGATCAGGACCGCGAGCGTGACCCTCTCCTTAGCCCGCTTGACCGTGAGCCCGATGTCACCTGCGAGGGCTTCCAGCGAGTGGTGGTTGCGATAGTAGCTCGCGAAGAGGTTGAGCTCCTCCAGGACGCTGAGGTTGGCCCTCTTCACGTTCTCCGTGAGCAGCTCCCTCTGGAGCCTCCCCTCCTCCATGTGGTTGACGACGATGGCCTTGAAGGACCTGAGGCCGGCCTTCCTGCACGCATAGAACCGCCTGCACCCGATGTAGACGAGGTACTTGGCGCCGGCCGCTCCCGCAACGCCGTTTGGAGGCGCGACCACCGCCTTCCCCGGCTGCACCTGACCCACCGCCTTCAGGCTTTCGGCCAGCTCTTCGACGTTCGCGTAGTCGAACCGTATCCTTGCGGAGGGGTGGACCGCGCATTCTTCGAGGGGGAGGAGGGAGTACGTCTCCTCAGCTTCGTTCATCCCGCCTGTACTCCGCCCAGGAATTTAACGGCCAGAGAGAGGGCGTCGTTCCACTCGGCGCCCGAGATCGAGGAGAATTCGCTCGGTACGATGAGGCCCCTCGTGCACGCGTACGCCTCGTCTCCTTGCCTGAGGGGCAGCCTCTCCAGCTTGAAGGCGAGTCTCGCCCTCGTGCCATCGTCCAGGCCTGAAAAGTGCTTCATGTCGGAGGCGATCAGGGCGGCCGAGGCCTTCTTCCTGGGACTTACCGCAACCTGAGCGTTCCTCGGGGTCGCGAGAATCCTCTGGGCCGCGGCCCAGATGCAGTTCGAGGGCGCCATGCCAGCGGCCTCCATGAACAGCGCTCCCGTCGCTTCGAGCCTGTCGAGCCTCTTGCCGATGGACTTGAGCATAAGGTCCGAATCTGAGGGTGTGGCGACGCCTACGATGGGGACACCGATGTCGACCTCGATCTCCTTCCTCTTGGAGAACCCGTAGAAGAGCCTGCGCGGGTCCAAAGTCACCTCGACGCTCCTGACCATCTCGCCGGGTGCGTCCTTCCAGGCGATTCTCAGAGGGGAGGCTCCAGATTCGCCTTCGACCTCGGCTGCGACGGTCTTGCGGATGGTCCCAAACCCGTCTTCGAAGCACTCCGAGAGGAGCGGACGCCAGAAGAGGGCGTAGAGCCGGCGGTGCCCCGCCTCCTCCAGCAGAGCGGCCTTGCATTGCCTGCGCTCGCCATCCACCAGTAGGAGAGGGGTCGATTCGAAGGCCCCGGAGACCTCCACAACGAACCTGAAAGGAGGGAACCTTACGTTGGTGAGTCCGAGCTTCAGGTTCGAGTCGAGCAGCTGCCCCTCGGCGAGCGCCTTCAGCGCACGGTCTGCCACTCCCGCGTGCCTGGCCGCCTCGAGGAAGGCAAAGATCACTGATTCGGCCTGGGTCAGCTTCGTGCCCCTCTTCGATGCGCCTCTCAGGACCTGGAGGGCCCGGAACTCGATGAGCTCCCTGCTCAGAGGCGCCTCGAGCCCGTTGCAGAGCAGCTCGGCCAGCCTGTGTATCCGCTCCTTGTCCCTGTCGACCATCCCCCTGACCATGTAGAACTCCCTCCTGCTCGGGGTCCTTCCGAGGATCTGCTGGACTTCCGAGAGCTCAGGGGACTGCGCGGGCGCCGGAGACCCGGTCGGGCTGTACCCGGAAGGGAACGAGCCGGATCCGCACTGGGGGCACGACGGTTCCCTGCTCGGGGTACCGCACCTAGGGCAGATGCGGCCGCAGCGCGGGCACCTCCCCTCGCTCATCGCCGAACCGCAGTACGGACAGAGGGAGCTTTCCCGCTTTTCGACGCGGGTCGATGAGAGTGCGATGCCGCCGGCTGGGACCATGTAACATCTCTACGTATCTTCGGTATGGAAGATTTAAATCTTCCGTAGTTTTACCAACCGGCATGCCAGACAGGGGATTCCGAACCATCACGGTAACCGACCAAATCTACGAGAAGGTAAAGCAGCGCGCCAAGAAGGAGAGCAAGAGCGTAGCGACCTTCGCCAGCCAGGCGCTCGAGATCATGCTCTTCGTCGAGGAGAAGTTCTCAAACTACGTCCCGTACCTGGAGATCGTCTCCGTCGACAAGGACGAGGTGATCATAAAGGACAACAAGGTCGACAGAGTAGTCGCAATCAAGGCCAAGTCTTCTGACAACGGCAAGGTCAGGTTCTACTGCGACCTAGACGACACGGACTACTGCCCGCACACGGCCTTCGCGGCGGCTCTGCCACAGGTAAGGAACGCCATCCGGCGATAGAACCTTTGTCTGCTACAACTTACACGTCCCCGGAGCATCCCAACCTGCAATGGTTGCTTTCGTTCACTCCGCGAGTCTCCAGAATCTTTCGGGAAGAGTACAGCTTTCAAACAGGGTTCCAATCGTTCCTTGAGAACACTATCCGAGACCTTCGGGGGCGAGGGACCCGCGGGCTTGAGACGCATACGCGCGAGCTTGGCGACTCGGACATGTTCGATTCATTCGTGGCAGAGTTGGAGGTCGCAGACGTACTTGCAATCAATGGCCGGAAAGTCGAGTTCCTACCGAGCAAATCATCAAACGGAGTGAAACCGCCAGATATGATTGCCCACGGCGAGCCGAGAGACATTGCTGTGGAAGTAAAGATGCTCACTGATGAGCAGGTCTTTCACAGAATCGAGAGGGGGATCCGTCAGATCTTGGGCGACACCGGCTTCTCCGCGAGGGTCACGCTTGGTCCCGACATCGCACAGGCCGACAAGTTCCACCGAAAGAAATTCATTGATTTGATGCTCAAGGACTTTGAGCGAAAGTTCGATTCTCATTCGAGTCAGGGTCAGACAATCAGCACGGCATTTGGTTTCGTTCAGCTCTGGAAACGGTTGCCCGGGCAGGAACTTGAAATACTGGTTGGAACGACGATCATTAGCATTCCCCGGGATACATTCCGAGAGAGGATCAGATCCGATATCCTCGATGCTGCGCGAAAGAGGTCGACGTGGAAGGGGGACCTGACGGAGTGTCCATATGTTGTCGCCCTGGTTGCCAAGGACCACTGGGTCCGCTTGGAGGACGTCGAGGCGATCGTGAACGACGCAGAGGGCCTCTTCCGCACTGATGAGGACTGCAGGAACATTACGGGCATCTTGTGGGTTGCGGTCTGGGGAGAAGTAACTGTTCTTGCAAATCCGAGAGCCTGGGAGGAGATCGGCGACCCCAGTATTGCATCCCGTATCGTGAAAGGTCTTCCTTGACTGTAGCAGGCGCTAACGAGGTAATCAGGAAGTCCGAAGAGACTATAGGCAGCAGCGCCTATATAGGCAGGCCCGCCTATACGCCAAGAAGGTAAGAATCTTGCAAGAACCCCCCTTTATCGTCGGTAGACCCGTCACCGGGGAGTATTTCGTTGACAGGCAAGAGGAACTTCGACGCCTTATTTCCCTTGTTGAGGCTGTCACAAAAGGCTCTTCGAGTAACTCAGCCCTGATCGGATTGAGGAGGACAGGAAAGACGTCCGTCTTGGAGAACCTCGAACTGAGGCTCAAGCCGAACGCGAAACTTGTTCCTGTAATTGTGAACTGCTTCGGAATCGCAGCAAAGAGCCGCCTTGCGAAGGTGCTTGTGGACGGAGCAATCGACAGCTACGTCCGAAAGACTGGCGACAAGGCATACCTCAAGCGTCTGGCGAAGGCAATCAGCGAGGCGGCCAAGTCCGCCGCTGAGCGCGTTAGCGAAGTGAAGTTCGCCGAGTTCTCCCTGAGTCTGCGAGACAAGAACACGGAAGAGGACGTTCTGATCGAGAATGCGCTAAAGTATGTAGAATCGCTTGCTGAGGAGAAGGACGTCTTCTTCGTAATCATGCTCGACGAGTTCCAGGATGTCATCAGGTGGGGGGACGATACGCTGAAGAGGATTCGCACGGTTGTTCAGTCGCAGAAGAGGGTATGTTACGTTCTGGCCGGATCGGCGACCACCGTGATGCGCAACTTGGTCTACGACCGCCGATCGCCATTCTACAGACAGCTTGTTGAGATCCCCATCAAGAAGCTCGACAAGGTCGTCGTAAGTGCCTTCTTGGAATCCAGGCTTGCCGCTGCCAAGATACGGATGACAGGTCCCGTCCTTGGGATGATAGTAGATCTATCGGGTGGATATCCAGACTACGTCCAGCGGCTGGGATTGGAGCTTTACCTCTCCGTAGGGGAAGGAGGCTCGCTCACTGAGGAAGGAGTCGGGAGGGCTTACGAGGACATGGTCCTAGGGCTTGACGGGGAGTTCGACAGTTATTTCAGCACCTTCACGCCATTAGAGCGTGAAATCTTGGTTGCCCTGGCGACCGGAAAGATTCAGCCCAGCGAAGTCGCAAGGGAGGTCAGGAAACCAATCTTCAACATATCAAAGACCCTCACAACTTTGATGAACTACGGTGTGATCGAGCGGCCGATGAAGGGGCAGTACAGGATTGCAGATGCCGTATTCGCGGATTGGCTGAACAGACGATTCAAGCCAATGGCAGAGATATAGGCGGCTGTCCCTATATAGGCGCCGCTCCCTAACAACCAAGCGTGGTGGTCAAACAGGCGCGCCGCCCCGCCACCGAAGTGCTCGCTTAGGCGCCTTCCCCCTCTGAATCGGAGCGAGATTCCGGATGACCGCGATCCTGAGTTTTATTTCGGCACGCACCACAGAGCCACATGTACAGGGAGCTGCCCATCTGGTCGATGTACATTCCCGGATCCTCTTGCAGGAGCTGCACCTCCTCTCCTCCACGAGCCCAGCCTCAAGAGGAAACTCGTCGCTCATCGCAGCTTCACTCGAAGTTTGATTTCCCAGTTTATTAGTGTTCATAGAATACCAAATCAGGACGGAGCAAAAAAGCCGCATGTCGCCACAAGACGAGGAGATCCTAGTCATCTTCGCCGCTCTGATGGTTCAGGTTGTCTATCTCTTCGTCTCTTCGAGGCGTGGTATTCGGGCCGTTGCTGGCCTGATGGTTGCCCTGATAGCGGGCCTGATCGCCAACACCGTCACAGGTGGTTTCGTGAATACGCAACTGGCGAGCTCTCTTCACATTGGTCTCGTTGTCTACTCGTTCACCCTGGGACCCGTTGTGGAGGAGAGCGCGAAGTTCGGCTTTCTGATTCTCCTCTTGATTCCAATGAACAGGCGTGTGAAGTCTTTGTCGGAAAGCAATCTCTCATTCTCGAGTGCGCAGATGGGCATGCTCACAGGGAGCTTCTTCATGCTGTTTGAGCGATTGTTGAAGGACCTGCCAGGAGGGTTCTCCTTTCCACTCTCCCTGCTTGATGAAAGTCCTGTTCACGCGGTGGCCACCGGTATCTCTTCGTCAGCAATTACCAGCGGCTCTATTTCAAGACGATTCCTGCTGTTCTTCCCAGCGGCGGTAATCATCCATGCGAGTTACAACCTCCTCGTGGCCTTGGCAGTTTCATCCTACGTCCTCTACCTGCTGCAGACTGTTGTTTTCCTTGTATTCTGGATTGCTTTCATCGTGCTTGGAAGGCACTTCCGGCCAGACCGGAAACAGGATGCTCAAGCATCGGGTACTAAACCAACCGAACGTCGTTCTCAATTTCACGTTAAGACCTTCCATGGTGTCATCTTACGAAAGAAACATGAGAACAAACGACAAGACAGTCGACATACGACCCTTTAAGGAACAACTCAGGAAAAGGCTCCCCCCTGACAGCACAGTCCTGACCGATTTACTGGATGAACCAGACACAATGTCGGTAGTCCGGGCCGAGACCTTAATCCCTCACTATCTTCAACGGCTCGAGAGGGAGCTGGCCAAGCATGAAGCGCGGGGACCCTTATTGTTGCGGTCGTGACAAGATGTCCTGGGCTCCATCGGTCGGTATGGATTCCCCTGGTACCGCTCATTCCACGAAGTAGCTTAAAATAAAGCGAGTTCTCGCGAGATTCCGACTTCCCTTGTGCGACTCGAGCTGCTGGTACGCGACGTCCCCGCCCTGGGCCTGCCAGTGCGAGTGCGATGGGGAGTTTCACGGAGCATCTGGATACGGGCGGGTATTCAAGCGCGCTAGGCCACAGAGGTACGCCCCCGGATTGTACCCAAGAGCGAGGCCGACGCCTCTTCTCCGGTCATTAGCGAGGCTGCAACGATCATCCAACCCCCTGTTATCAGATCGGCTGGAGTAAAGAGCAGTTTTCCGGGGTCGGTCAAGTCGTTCCTGACCGGAGCCGGGAAGGCAGCCTTATCTGCTGCTCTTTTAGTGGGGTTGACCGCCGTACATCCTGTCCTGGGCGCCATGGCTACCCACGCATACTCGGTCTACAACCACGGCGCCGTAGGATTTGCATTGTACAATATCTTCAAGAAATGGAGATCCGGAGAGGAGAGCACTCCGCAGGCCGCAAGGGAAACTACCAGACTGGTAGCCGGCGAGGCGGCTGGCGGAGCTTCTGACAAGCTCGCCGAGACGATGGTGAGCGGATTGAAGCAGACGGGGGCGATAGAGCAGGTGGCAAAACAGACCAGCATCAGTCCGGTAGTCTATTCCGACATGCTGCAGGGTTCGATCTCGTCCTCTGCTTCGCAGGCCTTCGGTGACCTGGCAGGATACGTGGTGGGCAAGGCAGTGGGAGCACCATGAGCGAAGACGTCTTCGACGCCATAGCCGTCATCGCGGTTCGCAAGTCCAAGTTCTACGAGAGGAGCAGGGACGTCCTGCTGAAGCGCGTCCCGCAGAATATGGACCAGAAGAGGCTGAGGGGAGAGCTTCGAAAAGCGATTTCGGGACTCGACAATGACCTCTTTATCGGACAATCAGAGAAAGCGACCAAGAAGCTCGATCCATCTGCACCGATTGAGAAACTCGGCCTCGATAGCGAGAAGATAATCGATGCCGTCCTGCAGAAGCTGTCTACAAGATAGGACGTTCTTGCCGGGCAAATCCATTCTGCGCCCGACCCTTCTGTGCGTTCTGCCAGTCCGCCCTGCGCTCTTGATTCTGGCGGGGCCAAACGCTAATATTCAACCGCGACTCATAACAACCGGAACATGAACCCTGCACCCTCGATGGCAAGGTATTTTCTTGAGGCGGCATCCATTCCGGGGGCCTCCTGCATCCTGCTATGGGTTCTATTCGTTCATTCCCCGGCTGCATGGGTGCTGGCGGTCTTCGCGATATATGGAAGCTTCATCGGCTCCGTTCTGGATGGGGTTTCTGATACCATCTCGGCCGCGATCCGCAGGTTAGGCCAAGTCACCTTGATTCCCTCGTTCGGGACGGCCCTGCTCTTTCCTGGCGTAGGAGCGGTCTCGGGCGCGTTGCTTCAGAACCAGGTGCTCGGTCTGATGACTTCCTCGTTTGGCTCGGGCATGCTGGTCTTCTGGGAGGTCACAGTAATTACACCGCTGTTGATCCTGGTTCAGCTATTGGCCAAGAACGCCCACTTCAGGCCTAAAGGATTCGGCGACCGAGCCGTCGCCGAGCGGGCTTACGACCTCCCTTACCGCGCCGCGGCCCCGGATAGCTAGTCAGCGCGCAGCCCTATTACCGCCTTTCCGTTGGGCAGGTCTCGCTTATAGTCCCAGCCCTGTTCGATCCAGTGCTCAAGCTCACCAATCGGCACCACCCTCTGAGTTCCTTGACGGAGCCCGAGCATCTGCTTCGACTTCTCGTGGATGAGCTCCTGTAGCTTCTCCATGGTTACCTTGGTGACATCCCCTAGGGCAAGCAGCTCCTCCTCCGTATACCCGAACATCTTGAGGGCCTCGACTCTAGCCGTGTTCACGACTTCGTCCTTCCCTATGCTGGGCTGCACCATCGTCGCCAGGTGCTTCTCAGATGCTCTCGCATATGCCTGCCTCATCCCCTCGAGAAGGTCATCCGGTAGTTGCCCCTTGTTGAGCGTATACACATGCTCGATGTCCCCGATGTGCCCCATCCAGAAGACGCGGTAATCCTTGATTACGTGACCCTCCTGCTCCGCCCCCATCATCCTGGTGTCGAAGTACCTCCGAAGCACGTACGGGCGCCACTTGAACCCCGCCGCCCTGATCGCGTGCCGGACATCGTCTCCTATGTTCGTCACCCGCACGAACCTACCAATACGCCACGGATTTGCTGGATTGGCGGTGACTAGCGGAGAGGACGCCTCGACCTTCTCCTTCCTGATCAGCACCCTCCACTCGATGTACTGCTTGATGTAGCTGCACCCTTGCTCGGGCAGGAATGTGACATACTGCTTCCCCATCTTCGAGAGCGTCCGTCTTACGACCACCATGGCAGGTGTCCTCGTGAAGGACACGAATCCGTCGCTCGCTACGTTCATCTCCGGCAGGTCGTGTACCCTTAGGCCATCCTCCCCGTACATGTTGCCGATGACACCCGGCCTTACCCCGGAGAACGCCATGAGAGCGCAGCAGACCTTCTTCTGCAGGTCGGCATGCTCGAAGATGGAATGAAGCTCCTGGTGAGTCGGCACGCGCTCGTTGTCGTATAGCCCCACGTATCTCGAAAGCCTCACCCGACGCGTCACCTCCAGGTCGTTGAAGAGCCACCAGCCCTTCAGAGTCTTCATGTAGCCGGCGATGCTCGAGCTCCTGTTCCCTTCCTTCTCGAGGCGGGAGACCATCCTGAAGAGGAAGTCCCCTCCCTCGCCCTTGGACATCTTTGCAAGGTCGCGCTGAGTGATCTGGAAGAGCTCGCAGATGCGCCCTATCCTTCGGAGGGAGACCTCTGC